>Ga0315274_10003898_pt1 | contig 22066 bp, 14 predicted proteins | sample YL17G02_20_MG_FD_203700 | JGI IMG/M metagenome (GOLD analysis project Ga0315274, IMG submission 203700) | Sediment microbial communities from Yellowstone Lake, YNP, Wyoming, USA - YL17G02_20 | ecosystem: Environmental > Aquatic > Freshwater > Lake > Sediment | place: USA: Wyoming | collected...
TGAGTTGCTCGGGATGGCGGTCGCGAATCAAGTTGCAGGTCGCGGCGGCCTGCCAGCCCTTGAGCCGGTTTCCGCCGGACTTGGGGCCGCGCTTGTGCGCGGCGAGGGCGCGCATGCCGCCCTGACGCCAGGCTTTCATCCATTTGCCGACGGCCTGTCGGGTGACGCCGAAAACCTCGGCGGCTCTGGTCTGGGTCATGCCGTCGAGGACGACCTTGACGGCCCGCTGGCGCAAGGCGGCTTGGGCGTCGGGTTTGAGGGATCTCGCGTCGTTCATCATGCGCGCACCCTATCATAAAACGAGGCGAAAAGCAAACTACATTATGGCCAGATTAGTAACTCGCGTCGCGGACTACTTCAACAGGCCCTGAGGCCGGGACAACGAACGGGCGGGTTCAATGAGTTTTCCGGAAAGCATCCAGACCGCAGGCGGGGGTCAATCGGGGAGGGCGTCGTCGTAGACCTTGCGACCCTCGCGAATGGCTTGGCGGTTGCGCAACTCCACGCGTCGGCGCATGGCGTACTTCTCCTCGCGACGCTGGTCCGTGGGGCAAGCCTCGAAGCCCTCCATGTCGGCGCGCGGACGTTTGGCCAGCATGTCTTTCCCCGCTTGGATTATGGCGAGCGCTTCCCGGTACGGGGGGCTGTTCTTGTCCTCGATCCTCGCCAGGCAGGGGCTCAGATCCGGCCGGTCGAAGCTGACCTGGGGCCCCCAGCTGCTATCCGCCCCGGCGAGTTGGGCGAAGGGAACGCCGGTCAGTTGGGTCAAGCGGTCGGTCTGGGGGTTGTCCAGCGGCGAGCGGCCCGCCAGGTTGTCGGGGTAGGCGCTGGCGTAGTAGGGGTAGTAGGGGGCGTTGATGTCAATCCATGTGATCAGACGATCCAGGCTCTCTCTGTCCAGTTCGACGTTCTGGTGTCCGGTGCGGACGACCTCAATCAGTCTGCTCGCGTGAGATCCCCACGAGTAAGCCGGTTGGATCTCGGCCGGACCGGCGCCGATGGCGCGGATGTACTTCTTGCGCCAGAGTTCGTCGTAGGACGCGTTGAAGGTGTCCGTTCGGTCTCGCGCGAGATTGAGCTTCTTTCCCGCCTCTTTGCCGTAGTCGTGACAGCGCACGCAGTAGCGGTCGAAGACGGGCTGCACCTCTGTCATGTAGTTGAAGAGGCGGGGCGGTCCAAGCCAGCCGTCGAGTTTGCTCGGCGGGCGCTGAGCGGCCTTCAAGACGGCGAACCGGGCGGGGGGGGGCGACGCGAGGCGACTCTCGTGGCACCCGGTGCAGCCGGTCGTCTCGCCCGACTGCACGATGGCGCCGCTGCGCATCGACTGGATCATCATGCCGTTCTCGTCCAGGAGCTGGAAGTAGAGGAACCGGTCGGAGGGGACGCAGAAGTAAGCCGAGCCGTCCTCTTCCACCGGCACGGCGCCGAGAATGCGCTTGTTGCCAAAGTCGTGCCAGTTCATTCCCGGCGCGTGCTGGCCTTGGCCGCCCCATGCGGGCGGGGTCCAGAAACGCTTTTCGGGGGACTCGACGACGCGCAGGAACTTCGCCGCGCCTTGCTTCACGCCCTTCATGTGCGTGCCTTGGTGAACGTCCACGACGTAGAGCCGACCCTCCCCGTTCTGGAGATCCCGACGCGAGGGGACAACGGGAGGATGGGGACGCGGTCCCAAGGGCATGGGGTCGAAGCATCCCGTCCCTGCGTCGGCCTCGGCGTAGAGCAGAATCTCGTTGCCGAACACGTCGACCAGGTAGATGCCCATCTGCTCCCCCTTCGGCCCTGGGGCGCTCTTGCCCGTCATGCGGGAACAGAGGAAGTACTTGTCACTGAGCGGGTAGGGATCCTCGTACTTAGGCGAAACCTGCGTGAAAGCGTCAAAGCCGCCCTTGCCCACGCGCTCGATGGCGTCGGCCGGCCAGGTTCGGATGACGGGTTCGCGCCCATCCACGCCCAGGCGCCGGTCCACGATGGCAAGGGCGCCCCAGGGGCGGTCGTGACACGAGCTGAAGACGCAGAGAACGCGCTGCGCGCCGGGAATGACGCGGCCGTCGAGGACGGCGCCGGGGGAATCCGTGTTGTTGCCCCAGTAAACGGCGTGATTCGTTCCGTCGGGATTAACGGTCCAGAGTCCCTGGGCGTCGCCGAAATTGCGGTCCACGTATTCCCAGCGGTCGTAGAGGATCCGACCGTCCGGCATGAGGGAGCCGTGGGCGTCGTGCAGCGTGTTCTTGCCGATCTGGTAGATGTTGGCGCCATCGCCTTCCATGCGAAAGAGGTTCGCCATGATGTGCCGGTTGCACATGCAGTACTTCGGTTCGCGCGTTGAGGAGAAGACAACGTCGCCGTCGGGAAGGTAGAGAGGGTCAATGTCGGTCACGCCTTCGGCCGAAGTGAGCTGGCGCAGATTCCCCCCCTCCGCGTCGATTTCCCAGATGTGGTAGTCCTCGGCGAGGTTGCGGCGCATGGAGAAGATGATCCGTTCTCCGTCGAAATGGACGTCAGGATCGCGAGCGATGCCTTCGGGGACCTCGATCAGGGTCCTTGCTTTTCCGCCGCCGGCGAGGTCGACCGCTTTCATGGCCCCGCCTCCCTCGAAGCTGGCCGTGTTGATCTCGCCGGTCTGGAACATCGTCTCCGTATTGTGATGGTCCGGCCGATATTGCGGGCGCGCAACGAACAGGATCGGCCTGCCGCTAACGAGGGGATTGGCGATAAGGGCCTCGCGCTGGAAGGCGGCGATGTCCCGGACCTCGTCCGCGATCTCCTGGGCGATCTCTTCCGACCAGGTCTCGCCAGGCCGGACCCCGTCCGCGCCGTCCACCAGAGCTTTCTCAAGTTGGGCCAGGCGTCTCTCGTAGTCAGGCAGCCGCTCCAGGAACTCCTTGCCCCGCGCGTAGCGCTGGGGGAAGTCCGCCGTCAGGTCCTCAACGGCCCGCCGCAGACTTCGCAGGTTGATCTCCTTGAGGCGCTCGCGGGCGGCGCGCAGCCGCGCGCGAAGCTCGGCCACCTCGGCGTATAGATCGAGCCAGCGCGGGTTGTTTCCCGACGTTTCGCTCCGCCGCAGGTCTTCGAGGTCCGCTCGGAGACGGGCCCCGGCTTCGCCGAGTTCACCAAGGGCGCGAGCCAACATGCTTTTTTCGAGATCCGCACGAGGGGCCTCGCCGTCCGCCCCCGCGCGCAGCCAGAGGAAATGGGCGCCAAGCGCGTCCTCCTGCATCGCGCGCGTCTCCGCGGGAAAATCCTCCGCGATCCGCTCCCATAGCATCGGCGCCGCGTCCCCGCGGTCGAGGACTTTGAACTGCGCGCTGCCGCTCTTCGGGAACGCGGTGTCGGAGATGCCGATCCATGCCTCAAAACGCTCGTACTGCCCGCCGAGCGCATAACAGAGCGCGCTGTCGGCGTGGGCGAAAAGGCCGTGCTCGAACTCCGCGCCCGCGATCCGCAACGGCCGATTGGTGTAATCCTTGTCGCGCAGGAGGCTGTGCCACCCCACTCGCGCCGAGATTGGCTCCAGAGCGCTCAGCATCGTCTCCGTCCCGTCCGCCTTGGCGAGATCGGCTTCCCCCCATACCGAGTGGTCCTGGTAAACGCCGTCGTCCGCGCCGGTGACAACGAGCCACAGATGATCGACGCCCGCAATGTTGATCGAGACTCGTTGCGCCGGATCGCCCTGGTGCATCACGCCGCTTACGAAAGGCTGAAAGCCGCTCTCGGTCGCCTCATGCTCTTGCAGCGCCTTGCGGGAGGCCAGCATCGTCTCCGCCCAACTTCCCTTCTTGACGTAGAGGTCCGAGAAGCGGAAATGGCGGGCGTCCTCGGCGCGAGGCGGCGCCGGGGCGATGACGAACAGTCCACTCAGGCAGATTACAAGCCGTCGAATCCAGCGCTGCTTTGTTGCCATTCCGTCTAGACTCCTCCACGCCTGGACTCGGGACAGGCGCGGTTCCACGCGCTTGCGCCCGGCGGCAAAAAAAATCCCGCGAAGTATAGGGGTCGCCGAGACGCTTGGCAAGAGACAATGACGGCGGCGGCGCTCGGACGGTTGGGACAGGGGCCTCTTCGAGTTCCAGCGCCGCGGAAAGAGCACATTTCCCGCTACGGCGGAGGACTGGTCGGCGGATGGTTGCTTCTCTATCGGGTGCGAATCGGGCGCGAGCGCGTTGCGCGTTCGTCCCTGTCGGGGTTCTCGTTCCGAGCTTGAGGAGGGAACCGGCCGCGGCGGGCTTACACGAACGTGTCGAGAAGGATTCCAAGGGTTTTGTCGGAGGCGCGGGCAACCGCCAGGTTCGCCTCGATGGCCCGTTGGCTGGAAATCATCTGGACGGTTTCTTCGGCGAGGTCCACGCCATCGATCTCCTCGCGGGTCTCCACCCGGGCCGCAACGCCGCCCGTAGGGGTGGACTCATAGATCACGCCCAGGGGATGGTAGTCTTCCGTGACGCTATTGGCGATGTTATGGGCGCTCACGAGCAACCCGCGGGAATAAGCCCGCACCGCCGAAGCCGCACTGCCGAGGACAGGGAACATCGCACGCCTCACGCGCCTCGTACGCGCCATCCTTGCCAAGGCGCAAGGGCCCTTGGACCCTAATCTGTCTTATCGGCCGGCGGCCCGGGAACATGAGTGGAAACCGCGCCCCGGAACTCCGTCATATAACATTGGCAGAACGGAACTTACATGACGGCGCGTCCCTACCGCGCCCCTTTCATCATCATCGAGAGGGTGCGCAGGATGATCTTGACGTCGAGGAACAACGACCAATTCTTGATGTAGTAGAGGTCGTAGCGAAGTTTTTCCCGGGCGTCCTCGATGCTGGCGCCGTAACGGAAGCGGATCTGCGCCAGGCCGGTCAGGCCCGGACGCGCCCAGTTGCGGAAGGAGAAATGGGGCACCGCCTTCTCGATCTCGCGGACGAGATCCGGCCGTTCGGGGCGCGGTCCGACGAATGACATGTCGCCCTTGAGGATGTTCCAGAACTGGGGGATCTCATCCAGGCGCGTCTTGCGCAGAAACCGGCCGATGCGCGTCAGGCGGGGATCGCTTTCCGAGGTCCAGTGGGGACCGTCCGTCTCCTCGGACTCCCGCATGGTGCGGAACTTGAGCATGGTAAAGGGCTCGCCGAATTGTCCGCAACGCTCCTGGGCGAAGATCGCGCGTCCGCCCGACGCCATACGCGCGAGGATCCAGACCAGCGGGAAAAGAGGCGCGGCGAGAATCAGGCCGATCAGGGCGATCACGACGTCCATCGCCCGCTTGATGAACATCTCCAGCCGGGTGCTTCTGCCGATGCGGGGACTGAAAAAGACGCCCTTGTCCATGAGCTGCACCTGGACCTGCTCGAGGAAGTCCTCGTAGAAGGAGTTCTCATCCTCGATCTCGCAGCCGATCCGGGCCGCCTGAAAGCAGAAGCTCAGCACCGTCGGGTTTTCCAGGTACTTGCTCGTGACTACGATCTGGTCGACCGCTTGTTCCTGGCAGATTCGGGGGATGTCCTCGATGGCGCCGGCGCCTTCGCGCGATTCCTCCCTCCTCTCGCCGCAATAGCCCACGAAGACGTAGCAATCCTCTTCGGCTCTCAAGCGGGCGGCGATCGTCTCCGCCTGCGGGCGGTCGGCGATGGCGAGAATGCGGGTCTTGTAGAGTTGGATGGCGTAGTGCGCCAGATAGCGGGGGAGAATGGCGAGGGCGAAGTAATCGAGACCCGACAGCAGGAGGACTTTGCGGCCGACCTGCTTGTAGAGAACCAGGTTCGTGAACAAGCTGATGGCGAGAATGTCGGCGATCGTCGTCGCGCAGAGCACGAGGAAGATGTTGATGCGGCTTCGAAGGATGCGCCTTTCGTACAGACCGAGGATGAGGCCGGTGACGACCACGGCGATCCCAGCGAGCAGCGCGGCGCCCTTCGACGTCGACAAGGGAACGTGCCGCAGAAAGGTGACGTTGACCAGGAAATAGGTGAACGCCGCCGCAAAGGCGTCGTACATCATCCAGTAGAAGGGGGCCACCCGTCCCGCCCTTCGGAAAAGCGCCAAGAGAATGCGTCGCGAAATCTTGAGGGCCGCCGCCGGTTGTCCGTTCTGTCGTCGAGAATCGCTCACGGCTGCTTCCATCCTCCGCAAGAGACAAGTCAGCCCGACAAGGAGTACGGGGCATGATCCGAATCTGGAGCGGAGTTGTCAACTCCTACGGCGGCTGGGTGCGGCGGCTGTCGCGCTTTCGGCGCTTCCAGAGGCTTTGGAGCCGCTTCTTATCTCTCCGCGCTTGGCTAGCCGGACAGAAACTCCCGTCCGAAGCTTCTGCCGTGCTCGAAGAGAGCGTCAATGTTCTCGTGCGGGACCTCGGGCATGATGCTGCTCGTGGAGGAAAGCACGAAACCTCTTCCTTTCCCCGCCAGTTGAAACGATCGCTCGACGGATTTCCGAACGTCTTCGGGCGCGCCGTGAGGAAGGGTCGTCGTTACGGAAACACACCCCCATACGCAGATGGGACGGCCTCGGCGGTCCTTGAGATTCACGATGTCCTCGTACCTCACCCCGTGCTCCTCCTCAAATCCCTGAAGGCCGATGACGCCGAGCGACAGTATGTCGTCCAGGATGGGGTTGATGTTGCCGTCGCAGTGCCAGATGACGCCGATCCCGCCGCTGATGAGCGGTTCGAGACACCAGCGCAGCTCGGGGAAATAGAGGGCTCTCAGAATGCTCGGCGAGACGATCGGGCCGGTGGCCGTGCAGATGTCCTGGCCCCCGTACACGAACGGCGCGACGCCGTGTTTCTCGCGCGCCAGAACAACGGCGTGGTTGTAAAGTCTCCCGCACACGGCGGTGTGATGGTAATATCGTTGGATCGCCTCAGGATATTCCAGAATGGCCAGGAGGTAGTTCTCGTATCCCCAGCGCGTGTAGCCTCCCATGAAGTCCGCTTGCCCGAAGTCGTCGATGAACAGAGTTTCTCCCTGGGTCCTCTCCGTCCGTTGACGGATATTGTGGGCGTAATTGCGCGCCGCCTCCTCGAGATTGAACTCCGCTTCCACCTTGGAGTCCGGGGGAAGCTGCTCGATCCGCCTCACGATATCCTCGGGGCCTGATATGCGCTCGGTTCCTCCGGGCAGCGGCTCGTAAGCCATTCGGCCTTCTTCGATGTTGCGCTGCGCCTCGCTTGGGTAGTACCATTGGGGGACCAGATTGATGCCGCAATGACGGAGATAGTCGAAGAAAACGCCCTCCCTGTCCGACCAGTAGTCGCGGCGTGCGGCTCGGCTCATATAAGAGGAGTTTGTCATCCAGCAGTAGTTGATGCACGGCTCGTCGACGCGTTCGCGCGAGAGCGTCGCCAGTGCGATGTCGCTTCCCTTCATCTCATTCCTCCGCAGCCTGCGCCGTCCGCCACGACCAGCAGCCGCGACTCGTCCACAGGGATTGCGATCGCGCGATCCGTGCTGCACGGACCTGCGACACCGGATCTAACGCGGAACTGCATCATGAATCACCGCCAGGCGCCAGGATGTTCTGCTAGACGTGTACGGCGCTGATCCCGGCAAGTTTGCAGTACGCTTTGAACTGACGCTCGAGGTTGCCGTAGATGAACAACTGGTGGAAACCCTTTGCGTCGCGCGAGTCCTCGACCCCGTCCAGCGAGATCTCAACCGCGGTGCGACAGCAACCGCTGGGCGGCTGCGCGATATTCGACACCACGCGTCCCGTTCCGAGGATGATTCTGTCGGGACCCTCGAATTTCATGATGGTGACGTCCTCGCCGATGGGCCACAGAACCTGCGGCGAGACGCCGGTGCGCGTGTGGTAGTTCCTGAGCAAGAAGGGCGCCCGGTACGGTTTGTCGAAGCCTTCGAGCCTCGTGGGCGACGTGCAATGGGCGCCGATGAGGGTGTTGTTGATCGTGTTCGGCGAGGGGTCCTGTATGAAGCCGGGCCGCTCGAACAACAAGTGCGTGAGCAGCATGGAAGCGGCGGCGTCGAGATCGCACTCGCAGGCGGCCACGGCGCCTTCATCGAGCAGACGCGAAAAGGCGACGCAGACGGGGTTCTCCCAGCCGAGGCAGTCTATTGCTATGCCCTGGCACTGCTCGACGTCCATGAGCCGCCGGCACACGACGTAGTTCTTGGCCGCCTCGAGAAGGTCGGAGTCGGTCGGTTCGACGATTTTCTTGGCGTTCCTGCGATAGTGCTTCGCAATGGCGCGCACTTCCTTGCTCGTCCGAACCTTGGCGAATTCCTCTTGGAAGCGCGCCTTGGGGATCCAGTGGAACGTCGTGCCGACCTGGCCGAACGTCTGCTCGTTGGAACCGGCGCCGGCGACGACCAGGATGCGAGTGTTCTTCATTTGCCATATAGCGCTGAGCATGCGCAACGCGAACGACAACCAGCCGACGTCTTGAGTGGCGCCCATGAGCGTCCTCGGCGCGTTGCGCCCGCACTGGAGGTGTGCGGTGAAGCCGCTCACGTGGCTGTAGATGATGGTTGGGATGTCGCCCCGGTCGTTGACGATCTGGTTGACCGGGTCCCAGCCGCCGAGATCCATGGCGCCGACAATGAGGCCGTCCGGGGGCGATTTCCTGAGCGCGTCGACGTAGGCGGCGACCTCGCTCTTCTCCATCATGGGCCGGTCGCGGACCTCGAGTTGGACGTCGAGCGCCTCGGCGGCGTCTCTCAGGGTCTTCGTGAAGAGCGCCTGCTGCGCGTTGGTGTCGCAATTGCCGCCGGGCCACGACACGATGAACGGTTCCTCCGGTCGGATGAACACGACCTTCACCACCGGCCTGCCGGCGGGCCTTGTCTCAGCGGCGAACAGCGATGAGGCGAACTCGAAAAGACCCGTCTCGACTGCGAGGGCCGAGGCCCCCATCGTCATCAGGAAGTTGCGGCGTCCCACCGCGTACGGGCAGGGGGTTGCATCCTGCGGCTTGTTGCATGGCATGGCGATTCTCCCTTGTGGTGGCGCCGCTCCGTCGAAGCTGAGCGGCGCATCGCGAACGTCCAGAAACGACGTTCCGCGGCATTATCTGGTCAGGCGGTCCCATTCCTCCCGGCTAGCATCAGTCTAATGGAGATGTACGGCGCCAGGAAGAACAGGAACAGGCACGCCTTCATGAGAAGCATGCCGCCGTAATTCATCAAGTGCAAATCGCGCGCGGTGATCTGAAACCACCGTGAATGGGCGCTCAGAATCCAATCGCCGGCCAGCAGGAACGCGAGAAACCAAAGCGCCAGGAAGACGATCCCGATCAGGAAACAGCGGATCAACACCGCCGCAAGCGATTCCCAAAGAGCGTCATCGTTCAGAGAAGCGGCCATCGTGAATTCCTCCTATCAACGTGAAATGCGCCCTTTCCGGCATCGAACGGATTGCGGCTCGGCGGGGAACTCATGCCGGCCCGCGATCACAAAAGGGCCTTCTTGGCCCTTTCGACGACCCTTTCCGCCGCGCGGCACACGTCTTCGGGCGCCCGGTAGTCGGGGGCGGCGCGCTTGGCTTCCTCGTAGCGCGCCTGGGGGCGGGCGAGGAGGCCGTCGGCCTTCGCCGCTTCGGCGGCGTCGCCCTCGCGAGCCGTGTGGTCCAGGAACTGGGGGAAATGCAGGACCGCTCGGAACAGGTCCCTCGTGTGGTCCGCATCGAGAAAGGTCTGGTTCTCCGTCGCGACGCGATGGATCTCTTCGAAGGGGACCTCGTCAGGCGGCTCGGGCGGAGTTCTGAAGAGGGCTTCGACGGTCGCCCACATGTCGCGGTCCAGCAGGGCTTGAGCCGGGCAGAAAGCCTGCCCCGCTCCGAGCAGACCGGGCGCGAAGCCGCAACCGCCGATGAAGTGCATCGCCCACCAGCTCTTGTAGAGCTTCTCGTAGGTCGTCTGGATGCCGGGGACTTTGGCGTCGACGTAGCCGGTGGCGATGGCAACGTCGATCCCGAAATAGCGCCGCGCGATCTGGATCGTCGCGCAGTCCTGGATGACGGCTTCGGGCGAGGAGAAGCAACACGTGGCCGTTCGCATGTCGAAAGAGGAGCTGGCGACGATGCCGCCGAGGGCGATTTCCGGATCGATCAGTCGCGCGCAGAGCCAGATCATGATGAGCTCGGCGAGCTCGATCACGACCGTCCCCTCGCGTGTCACGGGGGCGGTGGCGCCGGAACTCGGCATGGTTCCCGCGACGGCCGGAACGCCGCGCTTGGTCTTCTCGATGATGAGGTCGCCCTCGTCCCGGGTGAGTCTCAAAGGCGGCACGACGAACGTGCACGACGCGACATAGTCGGTCGAGCCGGCTCGGCCCGTGGCGATCTCGCCGAGTTCGATCAGATAGGGGATGTTGTGGGCCTTGTATACCTCGCCGGCGCACGGCTTCGGGCTGCGGGTGATGACGAGCGCGGTGGCGATGATGGGTTCGATCTCTTGCGGGACGTCGCTGAGCGTGAGCGCTCGGCCCGCGGCGGAGAATTCCGGCATCGATCCGAAAGCGCGCACGATTTCGATCAAGCGCTCGCTTGTGCCGGGATGGGAAGTCCGGGTCGCGGCGTCGTAGAACTTGGGGAAGCTGCCGCCGATGCCGCAGTCGCCGGGAGGATGGAATGGCGGGGCATTCTTCTCTTTCCCTTTGCCTTTGTCCAGAGAGGGCGCGAGAAGATCGTCAATCAGGTCTTCGGTAATGGAGACGCGCCTGCGCGGGCGGTCGACCCTCATGCCGCGCTTCTCGAGTTCCTTCAGGAGACCCTCGTGGTCGACCCAGAAGCCGGTTTCGCGCAGGACGCGCAAGGCGCCGCGGTAGAGGCGGTCCATCTTTTCGTCCGAGTAGATCAGGGTCGAGAGTCCCATGGCATTATCCTGCCCTTCGTAGCGGCGCTCTACACGGTGCAAGGTCCCCGGTCAACCGGCAGTGTCCTCTCGCCGCCGGTCTCTTCTCCTGGCGAGTTCGCGGTAGGTGAAGATCTCGGGGCCGACGGCGTCGATTGTCTCGTTTTCGCGGCGCACGCCCAAACTGGGGACGGGCTGAAAGCCCGCACTCCGAACCCAGACAGCGGGCTAGAACCTCGACCTGAGACGGAGCGGCCTCACCAATCATCCGTCCGGAAGGCCGGAGCCGGGAGCCCCTCCTTGTTGCTGAGATTCGGTTCGGCTTGGATGTTCCAGGCGAACCGCACCGCGACGGGGCTCGGCGCCTTGTCGCTCCAGACGAGAACCGTCTTGCCGTCGATGCTCGCTTCGGCCTTCTCGAATCTCCCGTTTCTCTCCGCAACCTCGAACCACGTCAACGGCTTGCCGTCGCGCGAGACGAGGCCGCCGCCGACGTGATCGAACCGAATCCGGACTTTTCGACCCTCGACCGTCATCGACTTGTAGAGCGGCCCGGAATAGACCAGCCCTTTACGCCCGTAATCCTTCGCCAGCGCCCAGAGCGCCAGCCGTTTGCCGACGTCCTGCTTGTTTTTCGGATGGATGTCCGCCACGTTGCCGATGTCCACGGTTACGGCCATGCCCGTGTTCGGCACGGAAAGCGTCTTGGACTGCGCCTCCCAGATCTTCGCCGATTCGCGGGGATCTTCCTGGTACCGGAAAGGCGCCAGCTGCACATAGTAGAACGGGAAATCTCCCTGTCCCCAAACGGCTCTCCAACCGTTGATGAGGGCCTTCATCTTCTCGTGATAGGCCAGGCCGTCGTTGCGGTTCGCTTCGCCCTGGTACCAGATGGCGCCGCGAATCCCGAAGGGCGCGAAAGGATGGACCATGCCGTTATAGAGCCCCGTGGGCGCGCCGCTGCCGTTCAGGCCGTGTTGCGGAAACGCGGGGATCGGCGGAATGGGCGCGTTTCCTGCCAACGCCTTCTGCGCCTCCTGAATCCAGTTCTCAATGGGCTTCAGGGACTCGGCCACGGCTTGGCGGTACTTCGCGTTTTCCCCCTCGATTTTCTTGACCTGATCGCTCAGCTCGGGGACGGAGGCGAAACCGGCGGGCGGCGTCCACGGCTCAATGCGCGTGCCCCCCCAGGACGCGTCAATCAAACCGACCGGGACCTTCAGATCCTCGTGGATCTTTCGGCCGAAGAAGTACGCCACGGCCGAGAAATCCGCGATCGTCTCCGGCGAGCAACGCTTCCACTCGACCTCGATGTCCGAGGTCGGCTGGCCGGCCGCAACTCTGGGAGCTTGGAGCAGGCGCACATCGGGGTACTGGGCCGCGGGGATTTCCTTTTCGGGGTCCGCCGCGCCTCTGACTGACCATTGCATGTTCGACTGACCCGACGCGATCCACACTTCGCCGACAAGGACATCGGTGAAACGCACGGCGTTCTTCCCGGTCACCGTCATCTCGTAGGGGCCGCCCGCCTTGCGGATGCGACCCAGGCGCGCCATCCATTTCCCCTCGGCGTCGGCGCGGGTCTTTGCCTTGCGCTTTCCCAGCTGCACGGTGACTTCCTCAGCGGGATCGGCCCATCCCCAAACGGGGATCTCGATGCCGCGCTGCACGACCATGTGGTCGCCGAAGACGCGCGGCAACCTGACGTCCGCCGACGAAGGCGGGGGGAAGACGACCAGCCATGCGGCCAGAAGGCCGATGATGATGGGGATCCTCGAGCGCTGGGGGTCGAGCATGATTCCGTCATTCCTTTCGTTCCGTGGTTTGCCCCGCGGCGCCCCAAACCTAACCGAGCGCCGAAAGCGGGGCAAGCCTGAAATGCGCGTCTCGCGCGGTAGGGACTCGCGAAATGGACTTTTTTCGTTTCCGGCGCCGGATAGCTTTCCCGATCAAGAAGCCGAGGCGAAAAGGAGGACAACAGCACGACAACAGGCTTGCGCCCGATGCCGGAACCGCGTACTATCCCCCGGTTTGTGCGCCCGCAAGGGTGAGAGGGGAGTCGCATGCGGCAGATGAAACGAGTTTGGCTGAGTGTCTCTCTACTGTGCGCGGCAACGGCGATTGCGGCATCCTGCCGAGAACCTGGACGACCGAGAACAAGGAGAGGGGAAATGGCCATGATCTCAGCGGGACGCCTCCAGATTGCACTCGACCGGGAGGGACGGATCACGGGGCTTCTCGACGCGGACCGAGAACGGGAGTGCCTGCCGGCTGGAAGGGCCGCGCCTCTGTTGACGGTCGTCGTTGGGAAGGAACCTCTCGCTCCTGCGTCGGCGACCTATGATGAAGGCCGCGGCCGGATCGGTCTCGTCTATGGCCAGGGGGAAGCGACCGCCGAAGTTCGCGTCAAAGTGAGGCCGACCCACGCGACCTTCGAAGTCGCCTCGATCGAGGGGAAGGACCGCGTCGAGGCCGTGGTGTGGGGGCCTTACCCCACCACGATTAGCGAGACTATCGGGGAGATCGTGGGCGTCGTTCGCAACGGCGAGTTCGCCGTCGGCATCCAGGCCCTCAGCCGGCATACCCTTGCGGGCTACCCCGGCCAACCCGAGGGGCTTGGCGTGGGAGCCCGAGATCACGCAGCCACGGCGGCGGAGTGGGGGAGCGCGCTCCAAGCGCATTCCGTCGACCGGCGCCGGCCGGAGTCGGACACGAAGGATTCCATCGCGCCCGCCTACGACGGAAACGGCGCGACGGTCGTGGGCTCGAAGATCGCGCTGTTCGGTTGCGCGGCGGACAAGGCGCTGGCGACCATCGGCGAGATTGAGCTCGCCGAAGGACTCCCCCACCCGATGCTCGACGGACAGTGGGGAAAGGTCTCTGAGACGGCCCGCCTGTCCTATCTCATCGCGCCGTTCGGCGAAACGAATCTGGACGATCTTCTCGACTATGCCCGCAAAGCGGGCTTCAGGTACTTGTATCACCCGGATCCCTTCGAGACATGGGGACACTTCAAGCTGCGGTCCTCGGATTTCCCGGACGGCGACGAGAGCCTCAAACGCTGTTCCGAGCGGGCGGCGAAGGCGGGCGTTCGCCTCGGTTTGCACACGCTGACGAACTTCATCACGCCGAACGACCCGTACGTGTCCCCGAGGCCGGACCCACGCCTGGTGCGAGTCGGGTCGAGCCGGCTCAAAGCGGACGTCGACGCGGAGGCGACGGAGATCGAGGTGGAGGAGATCCAGCTGTTCCGCGAGCGGCAGACGCTCTCCACGGCCGCGATCGGCAAGGAACTGGTTCAGTACGGGGGCCTGTCGGAGAAGGAACCGTGGCGACTGCTGGAGTGCAAGCGCGGCGCCTTCGGCACGCAAGCCGCCCCACACGCGGCGGGCGACGCCGTCGGCAAGCTCTGGGACCATCCCTACAAGGTGTTCTTCCCGAACCTGGAGATGCAGAACGAGATGGTTGACCGGCTGCTGGAGATCTACAACAAGGCGAGCATTCGCCAGATCTCGTTCGACGGCTTGGAGGGATGCTGGGCGAGCGGCCAAGGCGTCTTCGCCGAGACTCTCTTCGTCGGGCGCTCCTACGACGGCTGGAAGCCTGAAGTCGTCAACGACGCCAGCCGGCTTTCCCATTATCTCTGGCACGTCCACACCCGCATGAATTGGGGCGAACCGTGGGGGAAGGCGATGCGCGAGGGAATGACGGACTATCGCTTCCGCAACCAGGCGTTTTTCGATCGGAACCTCTTTCCCCGGATGCTCGGGTGGTTCCAGCTGCGCCTCGCTTCATCGAAGATCGAGGCCACCCATCTCATGGACATCGAATGGATGTTGTCGAAAGCGGCGGGCTACGACTCCGGCTTCGCCATCTCCACCGATCTCGAGAGTCTTCAGGGCGACGGGCAGACCGAGGCGTGTCTCGCGGCCGTTCGCGAATGGGAAAAGGCGCGCTTGGCGCGCGCCTTCTCCAAGGACCAAGTCCGGCGACTGAAGGAGCCCGCCGGAGAGTTTCATCTCGAACCCGAAGAGGGCGGCTGGCGTCTCTGGCCCGTGTCGCGGACCGAAGTCTTCACCCACCACGCGGAGGAGCGCCAGCCCGGCGAGCCGACGGCCACGACCATGGCTATCGACAATGCGTTTGCGAGCCAGCCGCTTCGTTTCGTCCTGCGGGTTTCGTCGGGCGATGGCCGGGAAGGAGTGCGCAGCCCTTCGTTCGAAGTGGGGATTCACACGGTCGCTTTCCCGGTGGCGCTGGAGCCGCGCCAATACCTCGTGTGCGAGGGCGAGGATCAGGCACAGGTCTACGACGCGAACTGGAATCTTCTCCAGACCGTGAAGGCCGACTCCGCGATTCCGTCGCTCGCAAAGGGAAAGCAGACCGTCTTGTTCGACTGCGAGGCCGCAGGCGGCCTTGCGCCCGCCGTCGAAGTCTGGTTCAAAGCCGTGGGCGAGGGCGAGCCGGTGCGGCGCGGCAACTAGCCTCCGTGCCCCGGCGCGCCACGGGCCCCTGTGAGCCGGTAGACAGCCGCCCCGACCAGGAGGACGCTCAGCAAAACGACGAGGCTCCAGGATTTGGCGGTCGCGGCATAGGACACGGAACTGTAAAGCATGAAAACGCAGCAGGCGCAGAAAATGGCCGCGGTGAAGGGATAGCCGGCAACCCGGTAGGCACGCGGGGTCTCCGGCTCCTTGCGTCTGAGAACGAAGACGGAAAGCCCGGTGCAGAGGAAAAAGATCCAGACCACGGGCGCCGCGTAAAGAACCGTATCAATGAAAGACCCAAAGAACAGAACGATCGCCAGACTGAGAACGCCCTGAAAGAGGAGCGCGCGGGCGGGAGTGCCGCGCTCGGGGTCCCACTTCCCGAGGACGCGAAACGCGGCGTGGTCGGCGCCCAGCGCGTAGGATATGCGCGCCCCCGTGAAGATGAGACCGTTGACCGCCCCGAGAGATGAGACGCAGATCAGGATCGCAATGGCCCTTGCGGCGGCGTTAGGAAAGACCGCCGCGACGGTATCGACGGCAACCGCCTTGGAATTCGCCACGCCGGCGGCGCCCAAGACGCTGAGAAACGCTCCGCTAACGAGAAGGTACAGAACGATGACGGCCACGGTTCCGGCGACGAGGGCGCGCACGATGTTGCGTTCGGGCCGCTTGACTTCGGCCGCGACGTAGGCCATTTCGTTCCAGCCGCCATAGGTGAACATGACGAGGATGAGGGCGAGCTTCAGTCCCGGCAACGAGGGCCCCGCCGAGTCGGCGGCAACGCGCGGCGCGCCCGGCGCCGCCAGGCCAACGACGAGAATGGCGAGGAGACCCAGGGCCTTGACGACGGTGAGAAGGTTCTGCGTCCACTTGCTCTCTCTCACGCCGAGGACGTTGATGGCCGTCAGGATGACGACGACGGCCGCGGCGTAGGCGGGTCGGCACCCTTTGAAGGGCGCGTAAAGCGCCTCGGCGTATCGGCCGAAGACGAAGGCGAGCAGCGCGATGTCGCCGGGCCGGACGATGGCCAACTGCGACCAGCCGAACATGAAACCCGCCCAACGTCCGTACGCGCGGGTCAGATAGACGTAGTCCCCGCCGTGGCGCGGGTACGCGGTTGCCAGCTCGGCGTAGCACAACGCCCCCGCCAGCGCCAGCAGACCTCCCGCCAGCCAGACTGCGAGTACGCCCGCCCCGCCGCCCATCGAGCCCGCGACCATGGGCGAGGTCTCATAGATCCCGGCGCCGATGATGATGCCCACGATGATGCACGTCGAGTCAAAAACCGAGAGTTCCTTTTTCGGCGCCACCTGCATTCCAGGCTCCTCGCGGACGACGCGCGTCACCGTTTTCTCAACGTCAGGCCGACCCCCCTGTCCTCCTGGTTCAGGAACAGGGTCTCCAGGTTCGGGTCCGTTGTGATTGCCTGGATGTAGTCTTTCATCTGCGGCCCGGAGTTCGTCGTGTTGTGGGCCAGAATCAGGCCGCCCGGCCGCACCAGGGGCAGCAGCTTCTTGAGATGGTCCGCGTACCCCTCCTTGTCGGCGTCAAGGAGAACGATATCGATCGCCTCTTTCAGTTTCGCCACTTCCTTGTGCGCGTCGCCCTCGACTAGGGTAACGATGTCGCCCACGCCGGCCCGTTTGAAGTTCTCGCGCGCCAGGGCTGCGCGCTTGGCGTCGATCTCATAGGTCGTCAGCTTCCCGCCCGTCGCGCGCAAAGCCAAGCAGAACCAGATCGCGGAGTATCCGTTCGACGTGCCGATCTCGACCACGTGCTTGGCGTTCGCCGCCTCAGTCAGGACTCGCAAGAGCAGCCCGTCCTCGGGCGGCACGTTCATCATCCCCCCGCGCTGGGTGCGGTACATGTCCTCGAGGACGTCCAGGGCCTTCTTCTCCGCTTCCGTCTTCGGCGCCGGCGCGTGATTCTTGAACGACGTGTATGCCCCGCCTTGCGCGGGCCGATCCCGCGGAACCTCCGGACCCGGTTTCGCCTCTTGCCGCTCACGTCCCGGCGCTTGGCCGCTCTGGTCCGCATCCGCGAGCATGCGCGATCCCGCTCCCTTCTCTCGTTGGCCGCCTGTCTCCTGAGCGGCGAGACAGACGTTTCCCGCGAGTCCGACCGCGACCACCACGCCCAGCAGTGCTTTCCTCAACATCTTCTTCCTCCTCTCTCCAATGCGCCGTAAAGGCGTCGGAACTCTACATCAAGGACCTCTCCCGTGCCAGTCTCAGCAACAAGGCCCATGGGAATCCTGTCGAGGGTTCTCGCCGGACCGACCTCGGACGGGATTCAGCGCGAACGGGAAGAGCGCTGGGGTTTACTCCTCCGGCGGCTGCGTTGCTCCCGCGAGATCCCGCACCACGCGCTCGAGACCTGCCACGACGCGCGCCAGGCGCTCGAAGTCGATCTTGTCCAGCGTGTCCGTCTCCAGGTGGTAATGGGGATAGCGGAAGGGGGCCGTGTCGGTCACCATGAGGGCGGGGAATCCCTGCCGCCAGAAAGACCAATGGTCCGACCATGCGACGCCCGGAACCACTCCGGGCAGCGCGGCGCCTTCGGACGGGAAACGGGCGTGTTGTCGAAAGGATTCGACCACGCGCCGGACCAGCTTCCTCGACCCCACGTTGCCGACGAACGCGATGAAGTCGCCCCTGTCGGGGTAGAAGAAGCTGACGAGAGGCGGGTACTTCTGGCTTCCCGGCTCGTCGGAATAGTAGCCGATGGTCTCCAGGGAGAGCATGGCGACCACGTTTTCGTCCCGCTTGCGACATCGGCGCGCGTAGTGGAAACTCCCCATGTCCCTCGTCTGGAAGAACGGCGGTTCCTCGTTCACGAACGCGACAAAGCGGATCGTTCTCGCCGGCCGGCTGTCCTTGAGAAGGCGCGCCAACTCCAGCATGGCGGCCACGCCGCTTCCGTTGTCGTTCGCGCCCGGCGTCCCGACGACCGAATCGTAATGGGCGCCCACGACGACGATTTCGTTCTTCTTTCCGCCGCCCGGCAGCTCCGCCTCGAGATTCCGCACGCTGTGCTTGCCCACCTCGAACGGTTGGGACCCCGCCTCGAAGCCGAGACCGCGCAAGACCTCCTGGAGGTAAGCGGCCGATCGGTCCAGTTCCGCGGAGAGAAAGACGTTGCGTTCGCCGATCTCGTCGGCGAGAACCGAAACGTGGCGGCGCAGATCATCGGACAGGACGCGCTCGGCCTCGGTCAGAGGCGGCAGGGGCCCCGTATGGGATTGGCCCGGCATCTTGATCATCCACGACGTTCCCCATGCAAGAATCGCAAGGGCCGCCAGCGCCGCGACCACGCAAGGCGCCCACCCCCGCTTTCCTTTCGGAAAGACCCGGAACCTCGGAAAGCGAGAACCCATGATTCTCCTGTCATATCCATGGGGTCGGGCCTTGGCCCCTGCCTAGCCCGACCGCCTCGCCCCGCCTCCCCGGCCCCCTCGGCCTCACCGACCCCGTCGGCCTCACCGACCCTGTCGGCCTCACCGACCCTGTCGGCCTCACCGACCCCGTCGGCCATCGCCCGAAACATCGCACTCCACGCCTCCTGCTGACAAGAAAGATCGCCAAGATCCAAGGCTGGAACCCAGGAATTCCCAGGAGTCCAGATGAATCACAGCCGAGGGCGGCTGTGCCACAAACGTGAGGACGAGATTTCCGGCGTTTTCTTGTGGCCCAGCCGCCCCCGGCTGGGTTTTCCGAGATCATTGACTGGTTCCCGCCAGACTTCCGGGAATTCCTGGGACTGGAACCCGGCCGCGCCCGAGCCGTGACAGCGGGGCGCCTCCACCGACCCCGTCGGCCTCACCGACCCCGTCGGCCTCACCGACCCCGTCGGCCTTCACTTCGGCGGGCGCTCCCAGTCGGGACAATCCCGGTCTTCTCGCCGTAGGGCTTCCCCATCAACCCAGACGCCCCGGATCGAGGGCGACCGCTTGCACCCGAGCCACGCCCCGAGCAACGTCTCGGGTCGGGGGTCCCGCGCCGCGGCGCGAGCCAAGGCCGAATCCAGGTCCACGGCGATGAAGTCGGCGCGATAGCCTTTGCGGAGTCGCCCCACTTCGGCCTCGAGTCCCATGGCCAGGGCCCCGCCCGTCGTGGCGGCGGCGAAAGCGTCGCGCGCGGTCCAGTCGCCCTTCATCCGCATCGAACGCCGCATCTCGGCCCACATGTCTAACGGGGCGGCGCCCTGCCCCGCGGCGTCATTCGACGCCAGGCTGTCGGTCCCAAGAGCGACGGGAAGCCCGCGGCGCCGGGCCCGCCGCACGATGGGCGTCGTGACGCCGTGGAACTCGCGCGTGCCGGGGCAAACAACCAGGACTGAACGCCCCCCGTCGGCAAGGACGCGCACCTCCTCCCGCGTCAGGAAGTTGCCGTGGATCAGCAGATCGCGCGGACGGTTCTCCGCGTCGTCCGTCCCGAGGAAGTCGAGAACCGACGTTGCCAACGGGTTCGCCCCGCGGCGGGATGAGTAGAATCCCGCCCGCCGCAACATGGCGGCCAGCAGCCCCGTTTGGCTGCGCAGGCAACGCCCTTCCGAGCGGCATTCCGCGACGTGGACGGCAAAAGGGACGCCCCGACCCGCGTGGAACCGCCGCCGCAGCGCCTTCATCAGGGGCTGAGCCACGGTGTACGGCGCATGGGGAGACAAACCGGCCCGCCCGCGGCTCGACTCCGCAAACCCGGCCAACCGATCTTCCACGTCCCGCAGGAGGCTCTCGTAGGGCGGGGGCCCCATGTGGATCACCTCGAGAAAGCACACGTAGCGCAAGCCCGAAAGCCTCAGCGCCTCCGCGGACAGCCCGTAAGTCGAGATGTCGCCGACCGTCGTCGTGCCGCAACGAATGATCTGCCGAATGCCGTACGCGACGCCGGTCGCGATCTCCGTCGGCGAGAGCGCCCGATGCACCTTGATAAGGCGCGGCAGCCATCGCAGGAAGGACGTTTTCTTCAGGCGCCCCTCGCAGCAGGAGTACTCCAGGTGCGCGTGGGCGTTCACCAGACCCGGCGCCAGAACCGCCTGCCGCAAGTCTGTTTCGGGGCAATCGGGGCGCGCCCCGAAATCCGACCGCCTTCCGAGGGCCACGATTCTCCCTCCCCGAACGCGCAACGCGCCGTCCACAATCGCCTCGTCCTCCCCGCAGAGAACCAGGGGTGCGCTGTAGAGGCGGTCGGCTTCTCGCTGGGCCAACTTCCGATCCTCCTGGCCGAGAGGCCCCGGCGCCGGCGCCCGACCGTCTCGTGCGGCGATGGAAACCGGCGACGGGAATCCTGCGCGAGGCCCTTTCCGGGCTACCAACCCGTGGCGAACAGATTCTGGGCGGCCTTGAGACCGCACTTCTGGAAGCGATGATAGGCCTGGGCGCTGCGCAGCCGTATCTTCTCGCCGCTCTCGCCCAGGATCCAGCCGTCAATGGCCGCTTTCAACGCATATGCCTCGGGGGCCATCAGCCCCGTCGTCCAAAGAAGCGGATGCGCCCCCCCTTCCGCGAGGGCTTTGGAGAAGTAGGCCTTGCTCTTGCAGGCCAGCACGATCGCGTCGCGCTCCGCATCGCCGCTCCCTTTCGGATGCCGGTCGAGTTGAAAGTCCATGAGGCCGTTATGGCCGACGTAGGCCAGGAGGTCCGCCGAGCCGCCGATCCGAAGCGAGATCCTGCGCGAACCCTCGCCGAGCGCGGCTTCCTCCCCGTCCTGTCCCGCCGCGGCCTTGAGGAAATCGGCGACGGCGCGCCTGATCTCGCGTCCCCGGTAGGCGTCCGCGACGAGATACACGTTGGCGCTCCTATGTTTGAAGACGCAACGCTCGAGAACGACGGCCTCGGGCGAGTTCTCAGTCGACGAGAGCAATTGCCACTCTCCGCTGGCCTTGAGATACGTCTTCATGCCCATCGAGGCGCCCCAGTAGAGGTTCTCTCTCGGATTGTCGCCGTCCCCCAGGAAGGAAGGAACCGGGACGATTCCTTGGTGTTCGTTGTCGCAGAGCGCGACGAAAACGTGGATAGTTCGCGTGGCCGACGCGTCGGCAAAGACGCCGACGCCCCCCGGGAAAGCGGAGAAAAGAAAGGCCAGGGCCGCGCACACCGCCCGATGTTGGATCGCCATGCCGACGCTCTCCCGCGACTTCGCTGATCCGCCCCCGAGGAATTCCCTTCTGCAGTTCCTTCGATTCCAGTAGGATCTCGGTGATCCAGTCCGGGCGCCCCTTTTCTCACGGACGGAACCGAGACGGGCGGGAAACACCATGCCACGCGCGATCTACGAAATAAACACCCAAGTCTGGGTTCGGGAACAGTTGTGGGCGAAGCGGGAGGGCGCCGATCTCGCCGACGTCCCGCGCGAGCAAATCCAAGAGTGGGCCGAAATGGGAATCGACGCCGTCTGGCTTCTCGGCGTGTGGACAAAAGGGGCGGCGACCCGAGAGATCTGCCGGAGCAATCCCGACCTTCGAGCCAGGTTCTCCAAGATCGTTCCGGACCTGCGAGAGGAGGACATCCTCGGGTCGCCCTTCAGCATCGCCGACTACTCGTTGGATCCAGCCCTCGGTGATGAGACGACCCTGCCGCGTCTGCGCGAGAAACTCCACGCCCACGGCATTCGCCTGATCCTCGATTTCGTCCCGAATCACCTAGCCGTCGACCACCCATGGGTCCAGAGCCATCCGGAACGGTTCGTCGGCGGCAGCGACAGAGACCTCGAGCGCGAGCCGGAGAACTACTTCAAGACGCCCGGCCATCCCGACAGGATTCTCGCCCATGGACGCGATCCGTA
>Ga0315274_10003901_pt1 | contig 22059 bp, 22 predicted proteins | sample YL17G02_20_MG_FD_203700 | JGI IMG/M metagenome (GOLD analysis project Ga0315274, IMG submission 203700) | Sediment microbial communities from Yellowstone Lake, YNP, Wyoming, USA - YL17G02_20 | ecosystem: Environmental > Aquatic > Freshwater > Lake > Sediment | place: USA: Wyoming | collected...
ACTATTTTCCCCATCCCAAAACGAACACCCTTGAAAACACGGCACTTCCGAACCGCCAATCCCCAAAAATAATCGAAAATCACTTCATCGGTGCGGAAGTTAGGCTACAGTTGTGCGTCAAGAAACCGTTTGACAGCGTTTGCTATGAACGGCAGAGATTCAAATTCGTTGGGCGCACAGGCAAGCAATGGGCTACGATTTCGCCAACGTTCTGTTGTTCCTTCTGGCGGCGGCCGGGTTTGTCGTTTTCAATCTCGTCCTGGGCAGCTTTTTCCGGCGTGACCGCTACGATCCCGAGAAGATGCGGATTTACGAATGTGGCGAGCCGGCGATCGGGTCGTCGTGGGTTCGGTATAATATTCGGTTTTACCGTCTGGCGCTGGTGTTTCTGGTCTTCGACGTCGAGGTCGTCTTCCTTTTTCCCGCCGCGGTGGTTTTGCAGAGCATGGGTTGGCTGGGTTTTGCCGAGGTTTTCGTCTTTGTTGTCGTGCTGGCGATTGCGCTCATCTATGCTTGGCGATTCCGTTGTCTGGAATGGATCACTAGCCCGGAGGAACGATAGCAGTCATGATTGATCGTTCGGGTAGCCAGCCTCGGGTTGTCACCCGTCTCGACCGGGAGATCGAGCAGATTCGCCGCAAGGATCCTGCGGCGCAAACGGCTCAGGACCGGCGGATTCTGATGCTCTTCGATCAGATTCGCGTCGAAGGGTTGGAGCGCAACCTGCTGGTCGCGCCGCTGGATCTGGCGCTCAATTGGGGGAGGGCGTGGTCGCTCTGGCCGGCGACGTTTGGGCTGGCCTGCTGCGCGATCGAGATGATGGCCGCGGGAGCGCCGAAGACGGACCTGGACCGCTTCGGCATGGGGGCTTTCCGGCCGACGCCGCGTCAGGCCGACGTGATGATTGTGGCGGGAACGGTGACGTATAAGATGGCGCCGCGGCTTCGGCGCGTCTATGACCAGATGGGGGAGCCGCGCTTCGTGATCGCCATGGGCGGATGCGCCGTGGGCGGCGGCCCGTATGCACGGTACGGCTACCACGTGGTCAAGGGCGTGGACCGGATTGTGCCGGTGGACATCTACGTTCCGGGGTGCCCACCGCGGCCCGAAGCACTGCTCGATGGGCTGTTTCGACTGCAAGACAAGGTGCGCCAGGACACGATTATGAAGCGTTGGCGCGAAGGTTTTTGGCCGTGGAAGCGAAGGAAATCTACGACGCACTGAAAGGTCGGTTGCCCGACGCGGTGGTGGGGTTTCACGACCAGACGGTGGACCCCTATATTGTGATCGCGCCGGCGCGTGTGCGGGAGGTCTTGACGCTGCTGCGCGACGATCCGGCGTTGAAGTTCGAGATGCTTCTGCTGGTTTCAGGGCTGGACTGGCGCGACCGATTCGAGGTGGTGTATCATCTCACGTCGCTGACGCACGGTCGGCGAATCGCGCTTAACGCAACGTTGCCTCACGACGATCCCCACATTCCATCGGTGGCGGCCATTTATCCAACGGCCAATTGGCACGAACGGGAGACGTATGACCTGATGGGGATCGTTTTCGACGGCCATCCCGATTTGCGGCGCATTTTCCTGCCGGATGACTGGGAGGGCCATCCACTGCGCAAGGACTATGTTTTTCCCGAGTCGTATCATGGGATTTCGAATAATCTGTAATGAGGCACGATGAATAATGAGCGAACGAACAGAAACGAAAGCGATTAAAGGATGACCGCAGTCAGGAATTCCTTTGTGTATCTTCTCGCTCATCGTTCATCCTTCATCGTTCATCGTTTAGGTTTCTGAAATGCGCGACCTGAAGACCGACGAAATCCTGGTCAACATGGGACCGCAGCATCCCAGCACGCATGGAGTGCTGCGGCTGCTATTGAAGACCGACGGCGAGTGGGTGCGCGAAAGTTATCCTTATATTGGATATTTGCATCGGTGCGGCGAGAAGATCGGCGAGAATGTGAGCTATGTGCAGTTTGTGCCCTACACCGACCGGCTCGACTACCTCGGGGCTGTGAACAATAATGTCGGTTGGGCGATTGCGGTCGAACGGCTGGCGAAAATCGAAGTGCCGGCGCGGGCGACGTGGCTGCGTGTGCTGGCGGCTGAGCTGAACCGGATTGCAAGCCACCTGCTGTCCTTTGGAACGCTGGGGATGGAGGCGGGGGCATTCACGCCGTTTTTTCACGGGTTCCGCGAGCGCGAGGCGATCCTTTCCATTTTCGACAAATTGTGCGGCGCGCGACTAACGTACCACTATGGTCGGATCGGCGGAGTGATGCGTGACATTACGCCGGAGATCGCCGCGGAGACCCGCGCGTTTCTCGACGACATGGAGCGCAAGTGGGCGGAGTACAATGCGCTCCTCAGCGAGAATGAGATATACGTTCGGCGCACGGCCAATGTCGGCGTCATTGCGCCCGAACGGGCGATCGCTTATGGTCTGACAGGTCCGTCGCTGCGCGGTTCGGGCGTGGCGCACGACATTCGGCGCGCCGAGCCCTATGCTTGCTATGATCAACTGAAATTTGACGTTTGCATCGGTCGCGGACTCAAGGGGGCGGTCGGAGACGCGTGGGACCGATATTGGGTGCGCATGCTCGAGATCATGGAGTCGGTGAAGATCTGCCGCCAGGTTCTCGCGGGTTTGCCGGGAGGACCTTATCGGGCCAAACTGCCGCGTGTGTTGAAGGTGCCTGCGAGCGAAATCTATTCTCGCAGCGAAGCGCCGCGCGGCGAATTGGCCTTCTATCTCATCAGCGACGGAACGGACAAGCCGTGGCGGTGTCGGATTCGAGGGCCCTCGTTCAGTAACTTGAGCATTGTGGGCGAGATCGCGCGCAACTGCCTGGTGGCCGACGTGGTGATTATTGTTGGAAGCATTGACGTGGTGATGGGAGAAGTGGACAGATAGTGCAATTGTGAATTATGAATGATGAATGATGAATTGAAGCGCGACAACGAGAGGCGGCTGAGCTCCTAAGAAATCGGGCGACCGCGAAAAGCATCGGCAGGAAGCAGCAGAAGGTAATGGCGGTGAATCTTGTAGATATCATTAATGCCGTGTTGCAGTGGGCGGCGGGAATTGCAGGGCTGCACTATGCGGCGCTTCCCGGGTTGCTGCGCACGGCTATCGGGATGTTGATCGCTTGTGGGGTGTTGCTGGGCTACGTCGCCGCGCTCTCGCTGTTCTTCGGGTGGGCCGAGCGACGGGTGGCAGGTCGGGCACAGTCGCGTCAGGGCCCGAATCGGGTCGGACCGGAAGGCATTTTGCAGATGGTGGCCGATGGGATCAAGCTGTTGATCAAGGAAGACATCGTTCCGGCAACGGCTCACCCGGTGCTGTTCCGGCTGGCGCCGATGTTCGTTCTGATGGGGGCATTTGCGCCATTCGTGGTGTTGCCGTTTAGCGAGAACCTTGTTGTTTCGAACATGTCCCTGGGTGTTTACTATGCGTTGTCATTTGCGGCGCTCGAAGTGGTCGGCGTCATTATGGCGGGATGGGCGTCGCACAACAAGTGGTCGCTGTATGGCGGCATGCGGCTGGCGGCGCAGATGATGAGCTATGAAATCCCCATGGGGCTGGCGATGATGACGATCGTCGTGCTGCGGGGAAGTCTGCAACTCAATCATATTATCAACGACCAGCAAGGAATGTGGATTCTGAGCTGGAACGTTTTCCGGGGGTTCCCGTGGGCCTTGGTTGCCGGGTTCATTTTCTATATTGCGGGGCTGGCGGCCAGCAAGCGCACGCCGTTTGATCTTCCGGAGGCCGAGTCGGAACTGGTGGCAGGGTATCATACGGAATATTCGGGGATGCGCTTCGCGATGTTCATGATGGCGGAATATGGGACGATGTACGTCATTTCGACGCTCACCGCGATGCTGTTTCTCGGAGGGTGGCACGGGCCGCTGCCGCGGGCGCTGGCATGGGGTGGGCACACGTATTGGCAGGCGGGACCGATTTTGTCCAACGGCCTTGGCGCCGCGAATCTCATCGGCAAATCGTTTGTGTTGATGTTCATTATGTTGTGGCTGCGCTGGACACTCCCGCGCGTGCGGATAGACCAGATCATTTATATCTGCATGAAAGTGCTGGTCCCGTTCGGAATTGTGTGCGTGTTGGGCGCGGCGGTATGGGCGATTGTCTGGCCGTGATGGGAGCGAAGGTGCGTTGAACGTCCGAGCGACAGGTTTTGTGAGCTACTGGCGAGCGATCTGGGGTGCGATTGTGACATCAATCGCGGGGCTGCGCGTGACACTGAAATACCTTCTGTCGCGGCCGGTCACGGTGGAATACCCTGATGCGCTGCCGGAAGTACCCGAGGGATGGCGGGGCGTACATGCGTACGAAGTTGACCGATGCATCATCTGCCATTTGTGTGAACAGATTTGTCCGATTCAATGTATTACGATCGGAGCGGAGGGTAAGGGAAAGAATGCTCGGTTGCTGCGATATGAGATAGATTACCGGTTGTGTCTGTTTTGTAATCTATGCGCCGAGGTGTGCCCGGTCGAGTGCCTCTGGATGACGGGGGACTGGGACCTGGCGTGTTATAAACAAGGGGATTGCATTATTCGCTTCCAAGAGCGGAATCCCGATGAGGAGCGGAAAAAGCTCTGGCCGGGCATGATAGATCATCCGGCGCGGCAAAAGAAGAAAACGGTCGAGACGACGAGTGTCGCAGAGGCGGTGGTCGCCGCGCCCGGGAGAGTAGCGCCCGTGTTGAAGGATTCAGACGCATGACAGCCGAAAGCATACAAGCCGTCGTGTTTTATGCTTTGGGGGCGGTGATCGTGATCTCGTGCGGGATCGTGGTATTTGCGCGCGATATTGTCCACTCGGTTTTCGCGTTGTTTTTCACATTGCTGGCCGTCGCGGGACTGTTTGCGTTGCTGGGCGCGGACTTCCTTGCAGTTACACAGGTCGTGGTGTACGTCGGCGGGATTCTCGTGTTGCTTCTTTTCGGCATTTTGCTGACTGGGCGCATGCCGTTGGTTCTTGGGTTGACCACACAGCGAACGTACTGGCTGGCGACGTTGGCTGGCGCAGTCGTGTTCGCAATTGTCCTGGCTATTGTCACGGGGAACGAATGGGCCCCGCCGGGCGGGCAAACGGAGCCGCAGCCAACCGTCGAGGCCTTGGGGAAACTGCTTCTTGGACGCTACCTGTTCCCGTTCGAATTTGCCTCGTTGACGTTGCTGGCGGCGCTGATCGGGGCGGCGTATCTCGTGCGTCGGGATGATCGGTAGAGGCGTCGTGTGCGGCGGAGGACCAGGACAGAAGTGGTAGGCGACATAAGAGGGGGCAGATGTTGGAAATCAACATAACGCATTATCTTGTGGCGGCGGTGTTTCTGTTTGCGATGGGAGTTGTCGCGTGCGTGGCGCGGCGAAATGCGATCGGCATTTTGATCGGCATCGAGCTTATTCTCAATGCGGTCAATGTCAATCTGGTGGCGTTCTCCCGGTATTGGGGGAACCTTGACGGGCAGGTATTCGCCATATTTGTCATTATCCTTGCGGCGTGCGAGGCGGCGGTGGCGTTGGCAATAATCATCAACCTGTTCCATGGATATGGAACGGTCGAGGTGGACTACGCTTCGCGGATGAAGGAATAGAACACGCGACGTGAAGTGAGCACGAACGATGGGTATTCCGACGGTAGATTTGGCTATCTGCATATTTGTTCTCCCGGTGGCGGCGTTTGTCGTAACGGCGCTTTTTAACAAGCGATTGCCTCGCCGGGGCGACTGGCTTGTGATCGGGGCGATGGGCGTCGCGCTGATACTCGCGCTGGTGATCTTTCAACGCGCGATGGCGGGCGCTGGCGCGGGCCGGCCGCTTCACGAGGAAGCAAGCTGGGCGTGGCTGTTGCTAGGGCGAAACCCGGCGCGCGCAGAGGTGGCATCGCAGGACAGCGCGGGTCGGGTCGCTGCTTTGCGCGAGGTGGGTGGCGCGAATAGCGGCATATCGCATGACGGTCGTGTGAAAGTCGGCATCCTGGTGGATGGTCGCACGGCGGTTTTGCTTGTGGTGGTAACAGTTGTTGGATTCCTCGTCTGTCTCTATTCGGCAGGCTACATGAAGGGCGATGTGCGTTATGGGCGGTATTACGCGTCGCTGGCGCTTTTCTCGGCTTCGATGTTGGGGCTTGTCCTGACGGATAACCTGCTGACATTGTATATTTTCTGGGAGCTGGTGGGATTCTGCTCATACGTATTGATCGGCCATTGGTTTGAGAAGAAATCGGCGGCGGATGCGGCGATGAAGGCGTTTGTCACCACGCGGATCGGCGACGTGGGGATGTTGATTGGTATTTTCGTGATTTACTGGAATGTCGGGTCCTTTCGTTATGCGGACATTTTTCGATATGTTCATGCGGGCGGAATGTCGCAGGAAGTGACAATCCTGGGTATTCACGGGACGCTTCGATTCTGGGCGGCGGTCGGGCTGTTTCTGGGCGCAATGGGAAAGTCGGCGCAGTTTCCACTTCATGTGTGGTTGCCGGACGCCATGGAGGGGCCGACGCCGGTCAGTGCATTGATTCACGCGGCGACGATGGTGGCGGCAGGTGTATATCTGGTTGGGCGGATGCACCCGTTTTTCCCGCCGGAGGCGTTACTTTTCGTTGCGTATATCGGAGGCTTTACGGCGGTGATGTCGGCGACGATCGCTGTCGTTATGGATGACATCAAGAAGGTGTTGGCCTATTCGACGATCAGCCAGCTGGGGTATATGATGTTGGGGTTGGGTGTGGGAGGGGAGGCGGGAGGAGTCGCGGCGGGATTCGTTTTTGGCCTTTTCCATCTGACGACGCACGCGTTCTTCAAGGCGGGGCTCTTCCTCGGGTCGGGTTCGGTGATTCATGCAATGCATCAGGAACAAAGCATGTGGCAATATGGCGGTCTTTTGCGAAAGATGCCGGTGACGTTTGTGACGTTCCTGCTATTCACTTTGGCGCTTTGCGGCTTCCCCTATTTGTCATCCGGATTTTTCACTAAAGACGGCATCATCGGGGCGGCGCTGGAATTCGGAATGATTCACGTCCGCCACCGGGTGTTGGGCGTGATGGCGCTGGGAGCGGCGGTCCTGACGTCATTTTACATGTTTCGATTGATATTTCTGACATTTGCAGGACGGCCACGGAATATGCATTTGTACGAACATGCGCACGAGTCGCCCAGGGTGATGGTGTTACCATTGGTAGTCCTCGCGGTTCTGTCGCTGGGGTTTGTTGGAAGCAATCGCTCTTTTGGTCTCGTCAGCCACGAGAGTTGGTTCGGACGGATCGTGGAACGACCGGCGCTCGGGGAATACGCGATAGAGAAGTCAACATCGGAAGGTGGCATGGAAGTCGGGAAGCGCGCTGTTGGACCGGACGAGCCTGTGGGAGCGGTTGAGAGCGACGAGCGAGCACACGCCGCTCACCGGCTGGCTTTGCAGGGATCGGTGGCGGCCTTTGTGATTGGTTTTCTTGCTGCTGTTGTGATATACTACTTGCGCTGGCTTGATCCGGGTCGGATTGCGCGAGCGTTTGCGCCGATCCATACGTTCCTGGCAAACAAGTGGTACATGGATCATTTGTACCGTGGCATGATCGTTTTGCCGTATTTGGCATTGTGCTACTTCATCCGACTATTCGACACGTATCTGATAGACGCTGTCGTCAACTTGTGTGGATGGGTTGGCCGAGCGGGGGCGTGGAGCATCGGGCAAGTGGATTCCGGGGTCGTGGACGGCGCCGTGAATGGGACGGCCTGGACGACGGGGTTCGCCGGGCGTGTGTTGCGGTTGACGCAGACGGGACAAGTGCGAAATTACCTATTGTTTCTGATCGCCGGCGTGGCGATCCTGGTGGTACTATTCGTTCAACTCTAGGGGATAGAACGCCATGATTGTTCCCGATTCGATGCTGTTGACGTCAATGACTTTTGCTCCACTGGTCGGGGTTGTGGCAGTGTTTTGCATCCCAAGCCGTTTTCGGAGGGCGATCCACTGGACCTCGGCTGCGTTTTCCGGGATCGCATTCGTTTTGTCCTGTGTTGTGTTGCAGCGGTATTTCGGTCTGAGCGGGCCGGCGAGCGAGGGGAGGTTTTTTTTCATCGCGCAGACGGACTGGATCCGGGCCTATCATATTCAATACTACATGGGCGCGGATGGGTTGAGTGTTTTGCTGATTTTTCTCACGGGGCTGCTTTCGTTTCTCGCCTGTTTTGCGGCGTTTAACATCGAAAAGGGGGTGAAGGGTTTTCACGCGATGTATCAATTGCTCATTTGCGGCATGATGGGCGTGTTCTGCGCAAAGGACCTTTTTCTGTTTTACGTATTCTGGGAGCTGATGCTGCTGCCGATGTATTTTCTGATCGGGGTGTGGGGCGGGCCGCGGCGGGAATATGCCGCGATCAAGTTCTTCATTTATACGCTTGTCGGCAGCGTTCTCATGTTGCTTGTGATGCTGGCGCTGTATTTTCAGTATCGGGACACGGGGCGCGCGTTCGACATAGATTTTCTGATTTCACAGCAACCGTTTGGGGTTCCGCAATTGTTGTATGTTCAGCAGCTGTTGTTCTGGGGCTTCTTTATCTGTTTCGCGATCAAGATTCCGATGTTTCCCTTTCACACGTGGCTGCCGGATGCACACGTGGAGGCGCCGACGGCGATCTCGGTCATTCTGGCCGGTGTACTGTTGAAAATGGGGGGATATGGCATTCTGCGGATCAACTTCCCGATGTTTGCCGCAACGACAAAGGGGCTGACGCTAGGCGTATCCACGCTCTACATCATTGGGATTTTCGGTCTGATAAACATTCTGTACGGCGCTCTGTGCGCGATGGCGCAGACGGACTTTAAGAGACTGGTGGCGTACTCGAGCGTGAGCCACATGGGATATGTACTACTGGGGTTCGCCGCGATGAATCGCGAAGGGGTGGACGGCGCGGTATTCCAGATGTTCAATCATGGGTTATCTTCTGCGATGCTGTTCTTACTGGTTGGGGTGATTTACGACCGCGCGCATCACCGGGAGATCGCGCGGTTTGGGGGGCTGGGGACGCAGATGCCCCGGTACTTCGCAGTGGCGATTGTGGGGTTTTTCGCTTCATTGGGTTTGCCGGGTCTCAACGGGTTTATCAGCGAGGTGATGGTGTTTTTGGGCGCGTTTCGGGCGAGCGAGGCGGTGCTGCCGCATGCGCGCACGATCACGCTGTGCGCCTCGATCGGCGTAGTACTGACGGCGGGATATATCCTATGGTGCGTCCAGCGGGTTTTCCTGGGAGAGGCGAGAGCGGAGTATCAGATGTTCCCGGATGCGAACGGGCGGGAGTTGTTCACGCTTGTGCCTCTGGGAGCGCTTTGCATTGTGTTGGGTGTATATCCGAATGTGGCGCTTCGGGTATTTGATGGGACGATGGTGGCGATGATTGAGCAATTGTATCCTGTGGTTTCAGCCATGTAGCAGGGAACGCGAGTGGACTCGCGCGACGCGGCGCAAGGAGTCGGTACGTTGACCTGGCAAGAGATCATCGAGGGGATGGTTCCCGCGCTGCCGATTGTACTGCTGTGCGTGATGGCGCTGATTGTGGTAATGGTGGACTGGTTCTTATCGTTAAAGCACTCGTTTCAGATCGGATGGGTTGCGCTGATTTGCCTGGGTGTGGCGGGGGCATTCGAAATTGTGTATTTTCTCCGGTTGGGGCCGAAGGCGACCCAGCTGGCGATGGAGGGGCCCGTCCGAACGTTCGGCGAGCGACTGGTTCTGGATTCGCTGGGTCTGTTGTTCACGATGTTTTTCACGCTGAGCGCGTTTCTAACGGTCTTGGTGTCGCTGCGAACGCGAGCGCTGTTCTGCCGGAGGCTCGGGGAATACTATGCGTTAATCATGCTCGCGACGGTGGCCATGTCGGTGGTGATTGCGTCGCGCGACTTTCTGGTTTTGTACATAGGCATCGAGACCATCAGCCTGCCATGCTACGTGCTGGCGGGCTATCAGAGACAGGACCGAATTGGCACGGAGGCAGCGCTGAAGTATATTCTATACGGTGCGGTGGCGAGCGGCGTGATGCTTTTTGGCATCTCGTATGTGTATGGGCTGACGGGCACGACGATCATTGCGGATCTGTATAATTTGCCCGCGAGCAAGACGCCGGCGCTCGCGGCGGCGCTGATGTTGATTCTGGGCGGCCTGGGTTTCAAGATGGCGCTCGTGCCGTTCCATTCGTGGTGCCCGGACGTGTACGAAGGAGCGCCGACGCCAATCACGGCGTATCTGTCGGTTGCATCGAAGGGCGCGGGAGTGGGCGCGCTGGTGCGTGTTTTCTATCCGTTGTTCTGCGCGAGCGAGACCGGGCAGAGCGTCTCGACGGCGATCCAGCAGGTGGACCCATGGACAGTATTTTGGGTATTGTCGGCGGTCACGATGACTTTGGGCAACCTGGTGGCGGTCTGGCAGAGTAACGTCAAGCGGCTGCTGGCGTATTCCAGTATCGCCCACGCGGGCTATATGGCGATGGCGTTTTCGCTGATGAACAAAGAGGCGTTTGAGGCGCTGATCATCTACTTGCTTGTGTATTTGGTGATGAATCTCGGGGCGTTCTTCACGGTGCTATTCATCGAGAACGCGACGGGTGAGTGCGATCTTGGCGCGTATCGTGGATTGGTTCGACGATCGCCGCTGTTGACGACAGTGCTGATCATTTTCCTGCTTTCGCTCCTGGGGATTCCGCCGACGGCAGGCTTCATGGCGAAATTCAAGATGTTCGGGGCGTTGATCAAGGAGAGCACCCGCCCGGCGGTGGCGCTGGCGATTGTGGGAATTGTCAACAGTGTAATTTCCTCTTATTACTATCTTAAGGTAGTCAAGGTAATGGTATTCGACGCCGGAGAAGAGGAGACGGCCATTGCAACGCCGGCGATGGACGGCGCGATTGTGGTAGCGCTCGCTATCGCTGTATTAGCGCTTTTTGTGTTCTGGACTCCGGTGCAGACGCTGGCGGGCTCGCTTCCGCTGAACGTGACGAAATTCTAGCCAAAGGTATTTGAAATTCTCTATCCCAGAACTTACGTTGAGGCGCAAAGCGTGTTTTTTGATCTCACACGGAGGCACAGAGCGCACAGAGAAGGAGTTCCATGTCATTCGCTGCCGGAAGGTCTTTTCTCCGTGCGCTCTGTGCCTCCGTGTGAGATTCATTCCTTTTACGAACGGGATTCTTAGCTCGACAGGGCAAGAATATAAGGATACCGCGATGGAGAGAGTTGGAAGAGCCATCGAAATGCTGAACGAGGTTCTGGCTCGGAAGTTGAATTCTGCGGCGGCCTATGTGTTGGAATCGTCGCCGTATTGGACGGAGGCCGAGCGGCCGATTTTCGATGCCATTGAGGAATTGAATGCGACGGGGCGCCGCCAGGCGCAGGAGGCGGCGCAGCGGATCCTGCTGCTCGAAGGCGTGCCGCAGGGCGGATCGTACGATCCGGCGGTCGCCGACAGCAACTACCTGTCGGTGCGGTATCTGGTTGGGCAGTTGCTTGCGCGCCTGGAGCAGGACATTGCGGTTTTCGAAGGTTACCGTGAGCGGTGCGAGGTGCTGGAGGCGAAGGATTTTCTGACAATGGTGATTGGGGACGATCTTGCACATCGCGACCGGCTGCGGGCGTTGCACGAGCAGATGAAAGCGGAGCGGACCGGCGCGGCGACGCACGTGCCGTGAGAAGAGCAAAGGAAAATGGACGAAGTGGACGGGGTGAAGGGAGTGGACTCTTTTTCCTTTTGACTTGTCCGGTGTTGCCTTCCGTCTTGACCGCGCGAACCGGTGCGCCGTAACGTGATCCTGTGGGTCAATGCGGCGGTGAGCGAGAGGCATGGCGGTTCGCGTTCGCCTCAGAGATCTGAGTAAACGCTATGGCGAGACGGCGGCGCTCGATCAGGTGACGATCGAGGTCGAGCCGGGTGAGTTGTTTTTTTTGATCGGGCCGTCGGGCTGCGGCAAAACAACGTTGCTTCGGGCAATCGCGGGATTCGTCGAACCCGACGCCGGCGTCGTGCTTTTCGATGACCGCGACATGACGGCCGTTCCCCCGTACAAGCGAAACACGGCTCTGGTATTCCAGGGCTATGCGCTTTGGCCGCACATGACGGTCGAACAGAACGTGGAGTATGGGCTTCGCGTGCGGGGGCAGGAGGCGGGCGAACGGCGTCGGCGCGTCGGCGAAATCCTCGACGTGGTGCAAATGGGCGAGTTGGCGCGTCGCTATCCGGGCGAGCTGTCGGCGGGGCAGCAGCAGCGCGCGGCGCTGGCGCGCGCCATCGTGGTCACTCCCGACGTGCTGCTGCTCGACGAACCGCTGAGCAACCTGGACGCGCGCTTGCGGGTGGAGATGCGGCGAGAAATCCTGCGCATCCATGGCCGGACCGGCATCACAACGATTTACGTCACGCACGATCAGAAAGAGGCGCTCTCGATGGGCCAGCGGATCGCGATCCTTGATCGCGGGCGGATCGCACAGATCGGTCGGCCTGACGAGTGCTATCGGCGGCCGCGGACGCGCTTCGTGGCGCGTTTTCTGGGGGAGGCCAACTTTATCGAGGGCGAAGTGGCGCGAGTTCTGGAAGGCGGCGGGTGTGAAGTTGCGACAGCGGTGGGGACTCTCGTCGTGAGGGATGAAGGCGGAGGGATGAAGGATGAGTGCGGAATGCGGAATGCGGAATGCGGAATCAGACAAAACGAAAAGCAAAATCAAGAGAAGGGTCTGTCGGATTCCTCCATTCATCCTTCATCCTTCATCCCTCATCCCTCCGTAGGGCAGCGCGTGTGTTGCTGCTTTCGGCCGGAGTCGGTGCGGATGGTCAATGTGACCGAGGAGCGCGAGGCGAACAGCTTTCGGGCGAGGGTGGCGCGCGCGACTTACCTGGGCGAGATGCTCGAGTATGAGCTGACGGCCGGCGACGGTTCCGTTGGGCTGCTGGCGACGGCGATGGGCGGCGACTGGGCCGCGTCCGAGGGCAGCGAAGCGGTGGTCGCCGTGGCGCCGGAAGACATTGTGTTGTTGTGAAGGCCGCGCAAGTTTGCAGTTCCCACTTGCGTGGGGTTTTTCGACCGCCCCAAGGCGGACTACGAACGAAAATCATCGGCCACACGTGACGACGGGGAACATGGCGATACGGGAAGCTCGCTTTCGGTTTCTGTCCTGGGATCTTCTTTTTCTTTCGCTGTTGTGTCTGTTTTTCCTGGCCTTCCTGCTCTATCCGCTCGGCTACGTATTTCGCGGGGCGTTTCGGTTGGACCATGGCCCGACGATCGAGTTGTTTCGACTGCTCTGGCGCAACGCGAACAATCGTCAGATGGTGGTGAACAGTCTGGGGATCGGGCTGTGGGTGGTCGTCGTGACGAGCGTGATCGCGCTGGCGCTGGCGTTGCCGATGTCGCGTTGGCGGTTTCGGGGCAAAGAGGCGCTGTCGGGGCTGCTGCTGGCGCCGATGATCCTGCCGCCGTTTGTGGGGGCGATCGGCGTGCAGCAGATTCTGTCGCGCTATGGTTCGCTCAATTTGCTCCTGACGCATTGCGGGCTGATAGACGCGCGCCATCCGATTGATTGGCTGGGCGAGCATCGTTTTGCGGGCGTGGTGCTGCTGGAGAGTTTGCACCTCTATCCGATCCTCTATCTGAACGTGCTGGCGGCGCTGGCCAACGTGGATGCGACGCTCGAGGAGGCGGCGCAGAATCTGGGAGCACGCGGTTGGCGATTGTTTCGCGACATCACGTTTCCGTTGATTCTGCCGGGCTATTTCGCCGGAGCGATCCTCGTGTTCATCTGGGCGTTCACCGACCTCGGAACACCCTTGATTTTCGGCTATCGCGAAGTGGTGCCGGTCAAGATATTCGATCTGGTGGGCGAGGCGGAAACCAATCCGATCGGGTATGCTTTTGTCGTGTTGGTACTGTTCATCACGGTGGTTGTGTTCACGGTTTCGCGACGGATCATGCGTGGAAGGGTTCAGGGGAAAGAGGCGCGCGTGGCGGGCGCGCCGGCTTCGCGGGAGCGCGCGGCGGGGCCGGCGCGAACGGCGGCCATTTATGCGCTGATGCTGGGCGTCACATTCGTGGCGATCATTCCCCATCTGGGTGTCTTGCTCAAATCCACGGCGGCGCGATGGAGCATTTCGATCCTTCCCGAGGAATACACGCTGCGCTACTATGGGCTGGTGTTTCACCATCCGGTCTCGCTGTCGAGCATTCGGATGAGTCTGCTGCTGAGCGTGCTGAGCACGGCGGCCGACCTGGCGCTGGGATTTCTGATTGCGTACTACTTGCTGCGCAAACGGATTCGGGGCCGGGGGTTGCTCGACGTTCTGGCGACGTTGCCGCTGGCGCTGCCGGGAGTGGTTCTGGCGTTCGGCTATCTGACGTGCTTTGCGGGCGTTCCGTTGCTCGACCCGCGCGTCAACCCGATCCTGTTGCTGGTGGTGGCCTATGGGGTGAGACGGCTGCCGTTCACGGTGCGGGCGGCGGTGGCGGGATTCGAGCAAACGAGCGAGACGTATGAAGAGGCGTCGGCCAACCTGGGGGCGCGGCCGGCGACGACGATTCGGCGGATCGTGATCCCGCTGATCCTCCCCAACCTGGTCGCGGGCGGGGTGCTGGCGTTTGCGTTTGCGATGCTCGAGGTGAGCGAGAGCCTGATGCTGGCCATGCGGCGCGAGTACTATCCCATCGCCAATGCGATCTATACGATGGTGGGGCGGATAGACGACGGACCGTTCATTGCGAGCGCGATGGGGATGCTGGGGATGGCGCTGCTGTTGGGGTGCTTCCTGTTGGCGACGCGGTTTGTGGGTCGGCGGCTGGGGGCGATTTTCCGGATGTAGCCGGGGGGCGTTTGGTGCCGCTGCACGCCGAAGCAAAAGGAACGCCCGCGTATCGCTATACGTGGCGACAGAAATGACGCAGAATTGTAGCCGCCGTCATGAGACGGCGGACCTTCCGCCGACTCACGTCGGCGGCTACAGATGCGGCGCTACTTTTGACGCCATGCATACTGCGCGTGGTATGACACGGTTTTTCGCGCAGGCAGACCGGGTTTGACGGGATTCTCTCGGATGACGGCGATGGACATGGGAAATGAACACGGATTGCACGGATGTTGAGTTCCGAAATCCGTGCAATCCGTGTGTGGACTTGCTGCATCTCTTTGCCGTGAAACAGCTGTTCCGTCTGGAGCGCCGGCCTTACTTGTTCGCCTTCTTCCCGGCTTTCTTGCCTTCTTTCTTCGCGCCCTTCTTGGCGGCCTTGGCCTTCTGTTCGCCGGGCTGAACGACCTTTCCGCCGGCGGGATTCAGTTGGTCGAGCACGGCTTGCAGCCGCTTTCGGGCAGTGACGGCTTCGGCGTCCTGCGCGTCGGCCGGAACGAGGCTCTCCACGAACGGCGCGTCTTTCATGTCGTAGAGTTCGCCTTTCTGGTTCAGTTTCCAGCCGCGCTCCTTGACGTACCAGTTCACACCGAGTTGGACATAGATCCACTGGCGCGGATTGCCCTTCTGGCCGCGCAGCTGGGGCGCGAAGCTGCGGCCGTCAAACGTGAGGGTGTCGGGCATCTTGGCGCTGGCCAAGTCGGCAAACGTCGCGTAAAAGTCGCTGAAGTCCACCATGTCTTTGGAGATCGTTCCTTCCGGCGTTGTGCCTCTCCAGCTGGCGATCAGGGGGACGCGCGTGCCGCCCTCCCACATCGAACCCTTCGCGCCGTTGATCTCTCGCCCACCGATCGCGCCCGACTTGCCGGCCGTTCCGTTATCGCCCGAGAAGATGATCACGGTGTTCTCGCGCAGTCCGAGACGGTCAATTTCAGCCACAACCTTGCCGACGGTTTTGTCGAGATAGGCGACATTGTCGGCATAGAGCTCTGTGCTGTCAGGTTTGCTGTCGGGCGTGCGCTGGATCGGGCCATGAACAAAGTGCGTCGGGTAGTAGAGGAAGAAAGGCCCTTCGCGATGGCGTCGGACGAAGTCCATGGCAAAATCGAACACCACGTCTTCGTAGTAGGCATCCTTGGGAAGATCGAAGGGCTGGCCGTTCCTGGTGCAAGTGGTCTGCCAATACCAACCGCCCGCCGACGGATCGGTGATCCATTCGTCGAAGCCCCAGTCGCCCGGCGTTTCGCCCACCTGCCGCCACTTGCCGGCGCTGCAGGTCGCATAGCCGGCTTGCTTGAGCGTCTTGGCGATGCCGACCTCGTCGCTGGACTTTGCCCCCTTGCCCGCTGCGCCCCACGAGCCGTTGGTCAGCCCGCCCGTGCGGAACGCATAGCGGCCCGTGATGAACTCGCAGCGCGTCGGACCGCACAGCGGGGCGGAGTGGCAGATGTCGAAGCGCACCCCCTGGCCGGCGAGCTTGTCAAGGTTCGGCGTCTTGAATCGGTCGCCGCCATAGCAGCTCACCCCTTCGATTCCGTAGTCGTCGGAGAGGATGAAGATGATGTTGGGCTTTTTTGACGTGGCCGCCGCCGGGAGCCACCGCGGCGCAGAGAGTACCGCCGCGCCGGCGCCCATTGCGCCTACAAAACTCCTGCGTGTGACTTTTCCCATGGTCCCTTCCTCCTTTCGCTTTCGCGTCGCCATGATTCAGACGATAAGCGCGGCTCACGTCAAGTACAGAACTGCCGATGTGTGACAGGTTGGCAGTCACAGGCGTTTAATGGTTTTTGACGTGGCGAGAACCCTTTTGACAGGATGACAAGATGAACCGGATGAAACCAGATGAGGAATCCTGTGAATCCGGTCATCCTGTCAAAGGCTCTTCAGTGTTCGCATTCGCGCCTGGTGCCGCGCGGACTCTTTGCGTTGTCCCTCTTTCACCAAAGGCACTCGCAGTGCTTCAGTTGCTCTTGCCGGCGAACGTCAACGCGTCCAGCCGGCGATAATTTATGCCGAACTGGTCGAGCCGCCGGAGATGGTGTTCGAGCCGGCGTCGGAAGCCGTTGAAGTCGCGCGCCGACGCGGGCGACCAGACGACTTCGGCCAGCGCCGCGGCGCGCGGAAACGCAAAGTACTCCACGTCCTGCGGCGTCCACAGATACTCCGACCACAGGTTGCCTTGCGCGCCGAGAATGTGTTTGCGCTTCGATTCGGCCAGCGTCGCGGGAATTGGTTCAAGGGCATAAACGGTCGGCAGCGGGATGAACCCCCCGATGCACTCCGGCTCGCGCGGGCCGCGCGCCTGCGCGTAGTCGAGGTAGCAGTGCGACGTGGGGGACATGACGACGTCGTGTCCCGCTTCGGCCGCCGCAATGCCGCCGGCGGTGCCGCGCCACGACATCACCGCCGCGCCGGGTGTGAGGCCGCCTTCGAGGATTTCATCCCAGCCAATGAGCCGTCGGCCCTTGCTCGCGAGGAAGTCCTCGATGCGACGGTTGAAGTAGGTCTGGAGCTGCGCCTCGTTTTTCAGTCCCTCAGCTTTAAGACGCGCCTGGCACTTCGGACATTTCTTCCACGCGGCGCGCGGGGCTTCGTCGCCGCCAATGTGAATGAAGCGACTTGGAAAGAGTTCGACCACTTCGCTCAGGATGTCCTGCACAAACGCAAACGACTGCTCGTTGCCGGGGCAAAGAATGTCCGGCTCGATGCCCCAGCGCGTGCGCACTTCGAACGGCCCGCCGCGGCAGGAGTACTCCGGATAGGCCGCCAGCGCCGCGAGGAAATGGCCCGGCATCTCGATTTCCGGCACGAGCGTGACGTGGCGCGCCTGCGCGTAAGCCACAAGGTCGCGAATTTGCTCCTGCGTGTAGAAAAACGGCCCGTAGGGCGTGCCGTCGCCGCGTTTGCGGTCGCCTCGCTTCGGCGATTCCTTGCGGACGGAGCCGATTTCCGTCAGGCGCGGGTACTTCTTGATCTCCGGACGCCAGCCTTGGTCGTCGGTCAGGTGGAGCTGGAGGCTGTTGAACTTGTGGAGCGCCATCAGGTCCACAGACTTCTTGATGAACTCGGGCGGCATGTAGTGGCGCGCCACGTCGAGCAGCAGCCCGCGCCACGGAAAGCGCGGCGAATCTTCGATTTCGACGCACGGAGCGTTCCAACGGACGGACGGCGTGCTCGCCGCGATGGCCGAAGCGCTGAAGATGTCCGGCGGCAGCAATTGCCGAAACGTCACGCCGCCGTAGAACAGTCCGGCGTCGCCAGCGGCTCGGATGACGACCTGTGTTGGCGTGATGGAAAGCCGGTAGCCCTCGCGGCCCACTCGCGGTTCGAGGGCGCGGTCCAGTTCGAGCATGATGCAATTGTCGCCGCGCGGGGTCTGGCTGACGGGCAGCACGAGGCCGGTGGGCGCGCGCAAGACGGAAGCCAACCGTTCGGCTTCGGGCTCCGCGCCGGGTTGGGCCACGAGGGTGGTTTGGCTGGTCAGCTCGAAGTGGCCGCTGCGCACCTCCAGGCTCAAAGGCATGGGGATGAGGGCGATCTCGTTCGAGCCTGCGAGCATAGCGTTCGTCGTGGTCCCTGCCGCGCCGAGCGACAGCATCGCCGCCAGCGCGGCCGCGCCGCTGCACAGAATGCCCACAAAACTCCTGCGCGTGACTCTTCCCATCGTGGCAGCCTTCTTTCGCCGTGTCGGTCGTTTCACAGGCTAACAGCCTGCGCTACTTCGCTTTCCGCAAATGCTTCACTCTTTCGCGGCGCGAAATTCAAACTTATAGCTGCCGGCCTGCTCGGGCTTCGTGAGCTCGAAGGCGATTCGCGTGATTCGCTTGCCCCAGCCTTCCTGGAGCTCGGGGTCCTCGATGGGCATCGCCTCGATGGTCACGGTCATCTTGTCGGCGTCGTAGTCGAGCAGAAGCGGACGCGGGCGGCACGCAATCGAAAGCCGGCCGGGGCCGACTTGCTTTGCCGGCGGCACGGCATACAGGTTGACCAGCATCTTCCCTTCGCCCTTGGCCATCTCAAACGTGTCGCGAACGACGACGCGCGGGTCGGCACCTCGATGGAGTTCATACTCGCGGCGCAACGAGCGCAGGCCGCTCTCGGACGGATAGGCTTTCTCAAGATTCAACGTGAGATAGGGTCCGAAGTCCCTCGGTTCAAAACGAGTGTTTGTCGCCTGATACTGGCGGCCGGCCTGCTCTTCGACGCCGTTGACGACCGGCGCGTTGTGGCTCAGCCCGCGCGTGAACCAGAGCTCGTAGCGTTCGCCGCTGAACGTCTTGCGCGTGTAGGTTTCGCGGCCGATGTCAATGACGCCGGGCTGGCCGTCGAGATAGACGACGAAATGCCCCACGTCGTTGTGGTTGTGGCTTTCGGCATTGTGTCCTCCTTTGGCCCCAAGGAAAAGCCCCTTGTCGGGTACGGTCGTCTCGCGCGCATACAGCACCTGGAGATCGGGGAGCCAGACCTGCTCCTCCTTCTTATACTCGCCTGGCTTCGCGTCGGGAGGAATCCAGAACAATTCCATCAGCGGGCCGATAACGAACCGGCCTCTGCCGATTCGGATGGGAGGATTGACCGGGCCGTCGGCCTGCCACTCGCGCATGGCCAACAGGGCAAGATTCTTCATCGCCTCGTCGCCGATTCGTTCGCCGAAGCGATAGACCTTGCCCGGCGATGGCGTGGTCTGGGGATCGGCATCGGCGAAATTGACAAACCAGGGACCGGCGACGTGGGCGTAAGTGATGAAGCGGCCCATGGCGGCGATCTTGGGATCGGCGTAGATGTCAATTGCGCCGTTAGTGCGCGAGCGGAGCAATTCGAGGAAGACGAGCATTGCGCCGCCGGCTTCGCCCCAGTAGCCGGGGCCTTCGTTGCACCCGCCGTCCTCGCCGTAGCGGTTGATGAACCGGTCCACGACCTGCATCAGCCGAAAGACCGTGGCGGCCAGCCGCGGCGGATCGTCTTCGAGATACATGGCGGCGGCCATAACGTTGGAGGCGCACCACGGCGACCAGTTGTTGCCGCCGGCGATCCAGCCCGAGCGGCCGAAGGTGTCGCCCGCGGCGTAGGGGTCGAGAATACGGCGCTTGACTTCGCGGCGGATGCGCTCGGTGAGGGCGGGTGAAAGCGCGGCGAGTTCCTTTTCGAGAAGATAATGGGTTTGAGCCAGGCCCATGCCGGTTTCACAGGCAAACAGGTCGAGGCTTTCGAGATCGAGGCGGTGGAGCACGTCGCCGGCGGAGCGCTCGGCATGGGCGGGAAGACACCAGGTGGATTCCTCGCAGATGGCCCAGATGCCGTTGGCGATCTCGTCGAGAAACCGCCCGCGATGTTCCATGCACTCGGCCAGGACCAGCGTGGCGAGATTCTGGCGGCGCTGGAAATAGGGTTCCTGATAGTGGGAGCGGTTTCCGTCGCGGGCATATTCCATGTAGAGGGTTGCCGGCAGCGCGGGCCAGGGTTGTCCGAGAAGCGTCTCCGCCTTTCCGATTACATAGGCCTCGCGCCGCTGATTGAGCGGATGTTGCTCGATCGCGTTCCAGGCGTCGCGGTTGCTTGCGATCGGAAACGGTTTCCATTGATCGCGCGGAAGCACTTTTTCGAGCAGGAATTCCTGGGAGTATTTGCCGGTCAGCAGGTCTTTGCGATTGGCCGCCGGCTGGCGCGGACTCTCGCCCGCGAGGCCCGCAAAGCGATCGCACAGTCCGATCGCCATTATCGCCGCGACGCCACACCAGCCTCGCAATGCGGATGAGAAAGCCCTGTTCGTGCGAATCGAAGCAACAGGCATATTCTTCTCCTTACGGAAAGACTGACCCGTCCCCGCTCCCGTTTACCAGCGCTGATTGGCCGACGATCTGCAACCGAAAAACGCCGAGGCGATTCTGGGGTTGTTTCTGGCTTGACTTCAACGGGAAATCTAGCCAGATTCTTTGCGGAATGGATTACGCGGTCGTCATCGCACGAAGCGCGCAGGAGCAGTTCAACAATCTGGACGCCCGTTGGCGGTCCGCACTGAAGCGGGCAATGCGGGAGCATCTGGAAACGGCCCCCGGGCAGCAGAGCAAGAGCAGGATCAAACGACTCAGGGGGCTAAGCCAACCGCAGTATCGCCTGCGTGTCGGCGAGATGCGCGTGTACTACGATGTAAACGAGGTCGAGAAACGAGTCGAAGTTCTGGGTTTCGTCAGAAAGCCCGAGACTCTTCAATGGCTGCAAGATCACGGGGTGTCCGAATGAAAACACACACGATGACGGAAGCGAAAAACGACATCTGCCGCATTGTCCGCGAAGCGGAGAAGGCGGAGGTGCTCATCACCCGTCACGGCCGGCCGGCCGCCGTCGTAATCGGGTTCCGTGACGAGGCGGAATGGGCCGACTACAGGACCGAGCACGACACAAGTTTCCTCCGAAGAATTGCGAGGGCCAGGAAAGAGATCCGCAACGGCCAGTTCGTCACGCTTGATGACCTCCCGGATTGATTGAGGGTTGCTGACACTTGGCTTGCCCGGAGCGAGACGCATGATCCGAGTGAACACCCACGAAGCCAAGACGCGACTCTCCGAGCTGCTTTCGAAGGTCGAGTGCAAACAGGAGACCGTCGTCATCTACCGCAGCGGGGTTCCCGTGGCGGAACTTCTGCCATGGAAGAAAACTCGCGATCTGCTCCGACAGAACCCCAGGCTCAAGAAGGTCGTGTTCCACGAAGACGCATCGTTGCCGCTGAGGGAAGACGAATGGCCGAAAGCGTCGTGTCCTACCCCTTGGCCGGCGGATAGGTCCCAAACGGACAGACCACTTTTTCCAAAGGCTCGCCAGCGATCTCGATCCGTTTGATGTCGTTTGTCCCCACACCGACCGATGCCAACAGCCGAAGATGATTGTCGCCCGGGAACGGCGACTGTCCATGCGGGGCCTGGGGATCGTAGCCCATCACCGCCGCCGCCACCGAGTCGGTGCAAACGCCGTTGCGCCCGACCACCAGCACCTTCGGTTCGATCAGGGCGATGCCTCCGTTCCAGTAGCCTTCGCCGCCTTTGATCGTCCGGACGCCTTCGACGATGCCGAGGTCCACGGGGCGCGCGCCGAAAATGTCGGCGACAATGTTGGGGACGCGCCGGAGGGCGTTGCGCGGCACGTTGTGCGCGAGCTCGG
>Ga0315274_10003902_pt1 | contig 22053 bp, 15 predicted proteins | sample YL17G02_20_MG_FD_203700 | JGI IMG/M metagenome (GOLD analysis project Ga0315274, IMG submission 203700) | Sediment microbial communities from Yellowstone Lake, YNP, Wyoming, USA - YL17G02_20 | ecosystem: Environmental > Aquatic > Freshwater > Lake > Sediment | place: USA: Wyoming | collected...
AGGGGAGTTGTAATGGATAATCCATTAAACTCTGAATGAGAAATCCCACAACTACAGCGTTAGAGGATACGATGATTATTGTTTCGTTTATATCATAAGTCTCTCTAAATACTACTGATGAATATTTGAAGAATAAAAGAAATATACATATTAAAACAAATATGCCGATAATGCCGGTCTCAGCCCAAGACTGCAGGAATTCATTGTGAGCCGCATTCGTATAAGCCCCTGCATATTTTATTAACTTCTTGTCTTTCATAATCTCTTCAGGTTTTTGCAATGTATAATTGTAAGTATAATTCCCCGTGCCAACACCCAATAAGGGATTATTCCGTATCATTTCTATTGTATTATACCATATCACAACTCTTGATTCCTTGCCGAAAATCCATCTTTCAGAGCTAAATGCCTGCTTAAAAATTGAGGGTGAATGAGTATTAAGAGGATTATTAGTTATATAAATGATGGTGATAAGAAGGTAAGCGATTAACAGCAATACTAATTTTACTTTTTTTTGGATCCAGAATCTAATATTAAATTTTATTGAGATCAGAATAAATATCAAAACAATGCCGAGTATTAATCCCGCATTGGAAGCCACTGACCAGCAAACAATCATTGCAGCATAATTAACGCAGAGTGTGAAAAAGTAAAAACTTGTTAGCCATTTTCTTTTTTCACTGAGATAAAATAAGAAGGTAATTGGAACGAAATAGGCAATATGCCCTGCAATATGACTTGTATTGCCAAAACCAGCTACAAGGAATCCACGCCAATCTTCAAGCTTGGATTCTATTCCAATGATAAATTGATTGTACTTATATGAATATGCGATGATGTCATTATATAAGACCCAGAGAGATGTTATTAATGATGTGATGATTCCGATAAAAAATAATATGCATAAAAATTTTTTGTCTTTGCGGAAAGTGATTAATAATACAAAATATAACAAATAGAAAAGCCATAATCTTATTTTTTCAAAACCAAGAGATAAGCTCTCTGCTTTTATGAGAGAGATTAGATTAATGATGAAGAATACTATTAGGGCAAATAATATCGGATGGAGATAAATTCTTTCTTCTTTTCCCAAAAATACAATCTCAAATATCTTAATAAATAAAATTGTGATAATAATAATTTTTAATAAAACAAATTTGGGAAGGATGAACTGATTGTATGTAAAAGTTGTAACAAGTAAAGGAATTAGAAAGAAAAGTAAACAGATAAGAACTTTTGTTGGATTTAACTTTTTTTCATTCATCTCGGTTATAAGGTAGGGAACGCATATATGCGTTCCCTACAAACTGCAGGATTGGGTTATAAGATGGGTAAATATTTTTCAAGTTCATATTGAGTTACTTGCGAATTAAAATCATTCCACTCCCGAGTTTTTATTTCAATCAACTCATTGAAAATGTGTTCACCCAAGACCTTTCTGGCTAATTTACTATTCTTAAAAATCTCAATTGCCTCATATAAACTTGTAGGCAAAGGTTCTATTCCAAGCTTGATTATTTGAGAAGGTGTGAGTTGATGAATATTTTCTTCAATAGGTTCTGGTAATGCATAATTTTTTTCTATTCCTTCGAGTCCAGAATATAACAGCAAAGAGAATACCAGATATGGATTGCAAGCTGGATCAGGTCCTCTTGTTTCAATTCTGCAGGAGTCAGGTTTATTAAGAGAAATCGCAGGAACTCTGATTAAGGTTGAGCGGTTTTTTCTTGCCCAGCAAACGTGTGTTGGTGCTTCATAACCACTGACTAATCTTTTATAAGAATTGACCCATTGATTTGTAACAAGAACCAACTCCTTTGCATTTTTTAATATCCCTGCCAGGAATGATTTTCCAATATTTGATAAATTATTTCTATCTTTTTTATCGAAAAATAAATTTTTATCATCTTTGAAAATAGACATATGAATGTGCATTCCACTACCATTAACACCAGCGATTGGTTTAGGCATAAACGTTGCATATATGTTATGTTTTAATGCAATTTCTTTCACAACGAGTCTATAGGTCATAACATCATCAGCAATGGTAAATGCATTACCGTATCTAAAGCCTATCTCGTGCTGACTTGGTGCATTTTCGTGGTGAGAATAAGCGACATTTATTCCCATTTGCTCAAGCATTAAAACAGTCTCACGTCTTAAATCACTTCCCGTATCGAGAGGTGTTAAATCTAAAAAACCACCTCTATCTATTGGTTCCACCTCAGATTGACTTTTAAAATAGAAATGTTCCAATTCGGGTCCCACGTAAAATCTATATCCCTTTGCAGAGGCTTTCTTAAGGGTGTTTTTGAGAACATATCTCGGATCTCCTTGATAGTAAGAACTGTCGGGAAGAAGTATATCGCAAAACATTCTTGCAACAGCAGATTCCTTTGGTCTCCAGGGAAGTAGTTGAAATGTAGATGGATCTGGTTTTGCTATCATATCGCTTTCTTCAATATGAGCAAATCCTGATATAGAAGAACCATCGAATCCAATCCCTTCATCTAATGCCTTCTCAAGCTCTTCCACAGTTATTGCGAAGGATTTTAGAATTCCAAGAATATCTGTAAACCAGAGTCTGATAAATTTGACATCAAAATCGTGTGCCTTTTTTAAAACAAATTCGTTACTTGTTCTCATAATTTTGTTAGTTTTGATTTTTTTCTTCATTGGTTTGCAACCTTAAAAGGATATCAATTTCCAATTATGTTTACAAGCTGAGAGATCTGAAATAGTACAAAAAATAATTAAAAGACGAGATTGATTCGTCGGCTTCGCTTCCTCACAATGACACTTTAAGGTCTCTGTTGTTCTGAGCAAAGCGAAGAATCTCGTAGTTTGTTTAGTATTTCATAGGTCTCAAGTTGAAGGTCAGCGGTATTTAGCACAATTTAATATACTAATCTGTGTCCCAGAGATAGCTTTTCAGTTTTATTATTTAATGGGAATAAAAATATTTTGATTAGCAAGAGGTTCTTTTCCTCTTGGGATACTATTTTCCTGTCTAATCTTACTTTCTGGCACGCCGAATTTTCGTGCAATCTCAGCAACAGTTTCACCCTGTTTTACTTTATAATATTTCCCTTTGACGATTGGTTGAGATTCTGCTTTTTTAATTTGTTTGGTACCAGGTTCTTTACTGGCAGGGGTTGTCGCTGTTTCTGCTGATTTTGCCTGAGAAATTTTTCCTTTCTGTTTCTTTTCATAATCAGTGATAAATTGATTAAGTTTATCTTCCTGTTCTTTTGTTATTTTAGCGATCTCGGTATCGACAGCAGAATTTAACTTTGTAATTTGTTTTTTCATATCAGAAATATCGACTTGCAAATTTGAAATGGTAGTATTCAATTCTTCATAACCATTTGAGAGTTTAGTTACCTTAGAATCAAGGTCTGCAATTTTTTGCTGAATTTTCTTAGTTTCCTCTTGATTCGGCAAACAGGACATTATTGAAATAAGACACAAGATAAAGAAGATGACCGCTACACATTTGATTCCTTTCATAGTTTCCTCCAAAAAATTTATAATTTATAATTTTTATAACTTTTATTAATACGAGTCTCAAGAATTTTTTATATTTATTTTTCCATATCGTAAAGATTAAATATGAGCTACTTTTGTTTGACAAATTATTTTTGTTATCCCAATATTTTTTATATAAAATAAATATTCAAGGTATATTTTCTGAAAGGAATATTAGTATGTTTAAGATTGCATTAATTGGTTCTGGATTTATGGGTCAGTATCACGCTGAAGCATATAGAAATATCGAGGGCGTTGAGCTTGTATGTGTTTTTGACAACAATTTAGATAGTGTGCAAAAATTTGCAAAAAAACATAATTGTAAACCTATTAGTAGATTTAAAGATTTGTCAAAAGAAGAAATAGACGTAATCGACATTTGTATTCCAACACCCTATCATAAAAATTATATTATGAAATCAGCTCAATTTATCAATAAGATTATCTGTGAGAAGCCTTTAGCAAGAACTCTTGAAGATGGTGAAGCGATTCTAAAAATTTGTGAGAAAGAGAAAATAAAATTATTTGTTGGACACGTAGTAAGATTCTTCCCTGAATATAAAAAAGCTCATCAAATAATAAAAGATGGGAAGCTTGGGAAAGTGGGAATAGTTCGCACTTCGAGATGTTCTCAATTTCCACAACGCAAAGATAATTGGTTTAAGAATATAGCTATGAGTGGTGGAGTTGTTCTTGATTTCTTAATCCACGATTTTGATTTTTTGAGATGGTGTTTTGGAGATGTGAAAAGAGTTTATGGTGAAGGTTTAGCATTTAAGAAAATTAAAAATGCAGATTATGCCCTTGTTACCATAAGATTTAAAAATGGCGTTATCGCACACGCAGAAGGGAGCTGGATGCATTCTCAATTTTATTATGGTTTTGAGGTAGCCGGGGAAAAGGGTATGCTTGAATATGATAGTCGAAATGCCGCATCAATGAATTTATCTATGACAAGTAAGAAAAAAGGAGAGGTTAATTGTGTTTCTGAATCTCCTGTAAAAGAGGATCCATATACTGTAGAATTGCGATATTTTATTTATTGCATTAAGAATAATAATAAACCCTTAATTACTCCTTATGATGCCTTTAAGGCTCTTGAAATAAGCCTTTCAGCACTCGAATCCATTAAAACAGGAAAACCAATTAGTTTTTATTAGTAGTCACATTATAGTTTTTCAAAAATTATTGTCCACAAATTATCCTGTAGTGGCGAGGTTTCCTCGCCCATATTTAAGGGCGGAGTGACCCCGCTCCTACTATTTATTTAGCAACCTCTTTGAATGTTAATCCTTCTTTAAAGAAGAAATACATTCCGAATACAACTGATACCATCACCTGTCCAAAATGGATTATCAGAGAAAAACTTAAGGCATAATTTCTATTTTCTGTTATACCTAAGACAAGTATAGCAAATAAGCAGCCCACCTCATATATTCCCCAATAACCTGGCACAGATGGAAGAGCTACTGCTATACATATAATTATGACTATTGCATTGGCTTGAAGAAACGAAATCGAAAATTCTTTAAAACCGTATGACATAAATTGAACTGCCCAACCAACGCTGAGCCATATAAGTAGAGAGTAAAAAATTGTCAGGAAGATTTTTTTTGGACTTTTTAGTGAGTCAAAACCCAGTGAAAATTTATCAATAACTCTATCAATGAACTCTTTTGGTTTCTCAGGCAAAAACCATAGTACTGCACGCATAATTTTCATTAGAAATAATCTTGTTCGTTTAATGATGAAAAAAACTATAACAAAGAGGGCAAATAAAAATGAAAGTGATAATTTTCTTGAGATTGATATTAATAGTTTGGCATTTAGCACAAATTCTTTTGTTTTCAATCCGAAGAATGAAAATTTATAAGGAAGTTCAAGAGATGGATCAAAATCAATAAATAATAATAGTATTGCAAATAGAAAAATTATTGTAAGCATATCGTATATTCGTTCTATGACTACTGTTCCAAATGCTGAGGAGAAAGGGACTTTTTTCTTTTTCTGAATGACATAAGCCCTCGCAAATTCTCCTGCTCGAAATGGTAAAATAGAATTTAGAGCAAAACAAATCATTAATGGCGAAAATACTTCTCTGGATGTCATTTTCACAGTGGGTTCTAACAATATCTGCCATCTCATTGCTCTTATGTACATTGATATTATATTTATAATAAGAAATGGTATCGCCCACCAATAATTAATACTCCTGATTATTTCCCAAACTCTTTTTAATTCTACGTTCCTGAATGAGATATAGAGAAAAACAGCGCTGAGTATTACACCGATAATAAATTGTGTATATTTCTTTTTCATAAAATTTTAGGTTTAAAGCTGTATTTTAAAATAAGATAAATGACAAAACATTAATGGAGATATATGTCAAGTGCGGTTTTTGAATTTTTTTAATCAATTAAGAAATGTTTAATTATAAATCTTTAATTTTTTTAAGGACTTCATTATAAACTTTAATCAATTCGACATTATTTTCCTTTGCTACTACTTTACAGGATTCATATTCCGGTGAGACTTTGATAAGTTTGTCTCCTAAAAATCCTTTCTTAACTTTAATCTTCCCGTATTTTGTGTTTACAAAATCCATTTCTCTTTTAAGGCAGTAACGATGAACCTCTTCAACTCTTATTCCAAAGGTCGTTGTGTTTTTGAAAATATAATTTATAATTTCATCTTTTTTAGATAAATCCGAGAGAATTTCCAGTTTCGTTCCTGGTCTGTTTTTCTTCATATAAACATTGATAAAATGAGCATCGAGACATCCAATACTAAATAATTCTTCCATTATAGAAGAAAATATTTCCGGGTTCATATCATCAATTTCTGTGGTGATTAAATAAACAGTTTCAGAAATTAAATCAGATAATTCATCAGCAATTTCACCAACGAGTATCCTTAAAAAATTTGTTTTTTCTAAATATTCACGACTTCCAGCACCATATCCAATTTGCGTGATCTGGAAACCATTTGGTATACCTTCATATGATTGGCATAAAGTAGTCAATATTGCCGCTCCAGTTGGAGTCGTGAGTTCCCCTTCCATATCTAAATTTTTTAGTGGGATACCCTTCAATATTTCTGCTGTTGCAGGTGCAGGAATTGGCACTTCCCCATGAGAAATATTTATCGTTCCTTTTCCAGCGGCAACTTCTGATGAATATGTTTTTTTTATGTTCAGCAAATCCATCGCTACGACCGCACCTACTATATCAATAATGGCATCGAGCGAACCAATTTCATGAAAATGGACATCGTCTGGATTTGTATTATGGATTTTTGCTTCCGCATTTCCAATTTTTTGAAAAATCTCTTTTACTTTAGTTTTTTGGCTTGAACTCAATTTACTTTTATCAATAATATCAAGTATTTCACTTAAGTGTCTTGATTTATCTTTTTTAGTATCAACAATAACGTTAAATTTGGTAGCTGTAATACCACATCTTTTTACCTTTTCAGTCTTTATGTCCCAACCATCAATTTCTAATTTTTTAAGCTCATTTTTTAAATCTTCAAGGCTCAAACCAGCATCTATCAGTGCTCCTAAAATCATATCACCACTAATTCCAGAATAACAATCAAAATATATTGCCTTCACTATCTCCTCCGATGGAAAATAATATAACCACGAATTGCACAAATCAAAGATGGTACAGGTTATGTATTTCACACTACCTTTTTTTATAATATCTCTTTGCGATTACTTTGCGTTCTTTGCGATTTTATAATAGTAAGAGATTCTTCGCTTCGCTCAGAATGACAAAGTCCTCTCACTCTTTCCTCTCCTATAAGGGGAGAAGATGCTTGTTGTGTAGATTCGTGTGATTCGTGGTTAAATGTTTTTATTTTTTAATTTTGCTATTAATCAAGCTTGCTATATATCCTGCTCCAAATCCATTATCGATGTTTACGACCGCTACTCCTGATGCACAGGAATTCAGCATTGTAAGAAGTGCTGATAAGCCCCCAAAAGAAGCTCCGTACCCAACACTTGTCGGAACTGCAATAACTGGACAGTTCACTATACCTCCAACAACACTTGCCAAAGCTCCTTCCATTCCTGCAACTACAATTATTACATTTGCCTTCATTAATTCATCAACCTTATCAAGCAATCTATGAATTCCCGCTACGCCCACATCATAATATCTTAAAACATTGTTCCCCATTACAGTGGCTGTAACATAAGCTTCTTCAGCAATTGGCAAATCACTTGTTCCAGCACAAGCAATAATTATCTTTCCAGGATTTTTGGGAATATTTTCATTCTTGATGAAAAATGTCTTTGCGATTTCATTATATTCTCCACAAGGAATCTTATCTATTATTTTTTCATAGACTACTTTTTCAAGTCTTGTTGCAAGAATATTATGATCCTTTTCATTCATAGTGTTAATAATTTTGATAATCTGCTCATTATTTTTACCAGGGCAATAGATAACTTCGGGAAAACTTTTTCTGAAAGCTCTATGGTGGTCAATTTTAGCAAATCCTAAATCTTCAAATGGTAGTTTTTTTAATTCCTCAACGGCTTTGTTAATCGAAATATTACCCCTTTTTACATTTCGTAATAATGTTTCAATTTTCTTTTGATTCATAGCTTACTTCTTTATAAATAAATTTAGTAATATATTTTGTGGATTTTTAATCATAATCAAGACAAAAATAGCAATAAAAAAGTGCCTAAGATGTAATTAAAAAAACAGAATCTGATATTCATTTACCTAATTTTATTTGACATCCTGTGGTTATATCAATGAATATACGATTAAGATTGATTGAAAATTTAACTATTCAAACAGATTTTTATGACTAAAAAGATTTTATTATTAAATCCACCCGGTAAATCCCGTTATTTAAGGGATTATTATTGTAGTCATGAATCAAAAGCCAAATATTACTGGCAACCGTATGATTTGTTTGTTCAAAGTGGGATTTTGTCAAAAAAATATGATGTGATTGCTCTTGATGCCAATGTCTTAGGATTAAGCTCTGAAGAGACTTATAGAATACTTGAAACAGAAAAAAAAGATTTTGACACGGTTGTGTTTTTAACGGGTGGTGTATCCTGGCGAGAGGATTTTGAATTCTTAAGGGGACTTAGTGAGAAGAGGAACAATCAATTAACCTTTATTGGAATTGGCGATGTGTTGATGGATAAAGCTGTGCAAATTATGAAAGATAATCCATTCTTTGATGCGGCACTGTTGGATTTTACTTCTGACCAAATAATCAATTATTTAGAAGGAAATCGTGATAATCTTAGTCATATGATTTTTAGGAAAAATAATGGGGATTTTTTTATTGGTTCGATTAAATCAGAATCAGGAGAATTTTCTCTTCCCATTCCTTGTTATGATTTGTTTCCATATAAAAAATATCGAATTCCACACGGTCGAAAAATACCATTTGCAGGACTGATAACTGTTTACGGTTGTCCCTATAAATGCTCATACTGTATCGGTGGAGATATTGGATTTAAATATAGAAGTATTGATAATATAATGGAAGAGTTGAGATATCTTAAAGGAATAGGAATAAAGGAATTATGGATCAAGGATTTAACTTTTGCTGCAAAACGTGATCATTCTATAATGTTCTGTGAAGAACTTATCAGAAGTGAATTAGGCTTTAGCTGGGTTTGTATATCAAGGGTGAATGTGCTTGATGAGGATATACTAAAATTGATGAAAAGGGCAGGTTGTCATACAATTCAACTTGGGGTGGAGACCGCTGATCAGGAGTTGATAAACAAATATTCAAAGGGATTGAAGAAAGAGCAGGTAAAATATATTTTTGAGTTATGTAAAAAAATTGGTATTAGAACACTTGCTCATTTTATTTTAGGTTTACCGGGTGATACAAAAGGGAATATATTGAATACAATTAAATATGCGATAGAACTTGAGCCTGATTTTGCCTCTTTTAATATTGCAGCACCTCGTCTTGGAACAAAGTTCCGAAAGGATATGATTGAAAAAGGATTTATTACCAATGAGGTGGATGTGGTTGATAATTCACAATCTTTCCCTGTTTATGATACGAATGAACTTTCAAGGGATGAATTATGGAGATTAAGAAATAAGGCAATAAAAAGTTTTCATCTCAGATTCAAATATATATTTAAGAGGCTATTTGGTATTAAGACTTTTTATGAATTTACTACCTTATTTAATGAGGGATTTTTATTATTAAAAAGTGCCTTTAAATAAGTTGTGAATTTAGCTTTTCTTTAATTTGATATTATTGAGTTGTTTTTGCCAGTCAAGTTTGTATAATGGACAAGGACCACTCTGCCTGACTATGTCTTTATCGGGATGCTTGCAATAAGCCATTCCGGAGCCCAAGCCTGTTGCCTTTACATAAAAAACACAAGTATCTATTGAACATCTAAGTAATTGCATATTATCAGAATTATGTTTCATATAGTTTTTACCTTGCAAGTATGTGATTGATTAGACTATATTCAAAGGTTTGATAAATCAAACACCCATATTAATTTTGTATAGTCTCAAAAATATGATTAAATAAAATTAACCTGAATAAAAGAGATTATCCAAACAATTAAGTCAAGAACATTTTATATTTTGATAATATATCTGCTTTCTTATATAAAATCAACTTGTTGACTATAACTAACTGTTAAATTCTCTGCAGTATATGAGTGTGATTCATCATCCCTACCAAATGTTGGTTGTAATATCTACATCTTTAATAATTTTTGTTGATTTTCTAACTTCTATATATAATTAATTATTAAAATTGAATTTTATAACTTGATTTCCTAAAGTGAATTATGAAGAGAGAAGCGATTGATATAATTGAAAAAATTAGGTTAGACCCTTTTATCAAAGACCCTTGCTATTTGTATGATAATTACTTTAGACAGATACTGGAATGTCTGGGTTGGTCAGACAATTTGAAGAATCAGATTTTTCATCTAACTGACAAAAAAACAGCGAAATTCCCCTTAGGTATTTTACATAAAAATGAATCCCCTTATCTTGGATTAGTAGTTACCTATCAGGATATTCTCCCAGAAATTAGTCAATTACGAAATAATTTCATCGATTTAAACTGGGAGATGAGAAAAATAATTGAGTTGTTAAGAGAAAATTATGGATTAAAATATGGTGTTTTTACTGATACGAAGATAACCTATCTATACAATCTAAAAAATGAAGAAGTTTTACTTTATACCAATAGCCTTGATGATTTTGAATTAAAATTCTTACCGGGAATGAAGAGAAAATTCATTGAAAGTGGAAACATAGAAAAATTCCCTGTCAGAACGCCTGATTTATGGGGCAAGGAACTAAAATTCTGGATGTTGCAATGGCATAATAAATTTAGCGAGTATTACAAAATTCCTAAACCTACCCTTAATTTATTTTTCTTACGGCTTTTTGTTATCACACTTTTGTCAAAGGCTTTTAGTAATGAGAAAAAAAGCATTTTTGAATTTGGGTATGAAAAAATCAGAAGTTCAAATGCTAAAAGTGAAAACATAGAAATTGCGGATTATGCTAAATTACCAGAAATATTCCAATCTTTTTTGAATGAGTATTCCATTGTTATTTGTCGATATGACCAGGAATTAGATAGATTATTTTTGAGAACTGTCAATATCGAAAAAGTTTTGAGAAAACTTATTGAAGATTTTCTATTACTTAGTTGTTCAAAATTCACAATCCCAGCCTTAATTTCCGCATTTGATTGTGAAGAATCTGCTCAGGATTATGTCTTTGCAGAATTCAATAAAGTTAAACCATCCCGAATTAAATTTATACCAACAACAGATGACTATCACCCTTTTTATCATATCTCGATTGAACAAGATGGATATATTGAAATAGTCAATGCATTTGACGAAGCAATGATAAATTATGAACTTCATAATAGCTGGGTTGAGAGAGAATCTGCTTTAAATAGACATATGTCGGTTCAACTCGATATTTTTGTTAATAATGTCGTTTCGATGGATGAAAAGGGAATCATAACGGATTTTGTGAAAAAATTTGTTGAAAGTAATTGTTATATAGACGTTCAGAATGATAATGAATCATACACTTCTATGTTAGTTTTATATATCAAGATGATTGAATGGTATCAAAATCACAAAGATTATGTGAGGAAGTTCCCTGATGTGTACAAAGTGTTTCAAAAAAAATATTAGAAAGTTAAGATACCTGAAATACAAATAAAAGATATCTTTGTTCGTAGTCCCCATCTTATTGGGAATAGATTTTGCCTGCTAAAGCAGGGACTACAAACTGGATTTGGGAAACAAATAATAGCATTTCAGAAATCTCAACTTAGCAAAAGAAATTTTTTAGGAGGTATTTTTATGGAGTACGAATCAAATCTCAAAAACCCAAGAGGTAGTATTATTCCAGTTATATTAGTTTTAGTATTAATCATTATCATTTCAACCCTTTATGCCACAGGAACGAATACGATTACATATCAGGGGACAGCGACTGCATACGATGGCACTGTAATAGCCAATAGTAATTATGGGATGCGATTTTCGTTGTGGGATGTGGAGGCAGGTGGAACAGAGGCTGAGAATTTAAAATGGTCAGAGGTTCAAACAGATGTTAAAGTAATGAAAGGGCAGTTTAGTGTTGAATTGGGAAAGATTACACCATTTCCAGAGGATTTATTTAAAGAGAATGAGAAGCTGTGGATAGAAGTGGAAATAGATTTGGATGGGAGCGGATTTAAGGTGATTGGACAAAGAGAGCCATTACCGGCAGTGCCTTATGCCTTTGTGAGTGATGAGTCCTACAGTGCGGATTATGCGACCAAGGCAGGGATTGCGGAAGAGGCAAGGAGTTTGGAAGGGTATTCCTTGAAAGACATCTTGGCTTCTAAGGAAGCGGATTTGTACTGGAATCTTACAGGTAATACAGGGACAACTGCTGGAACGAACTTCTTAGGAACAACCGATAATCAAGCTCTGGAGATAAAGGTGAATAATAAACGGTCTATCAGAATAGAGCCAACAACCAAAGCCTCTAATATAATCGGGGGGCATATTGTGAATGTAGTTACACCATCGGTTTATGGTGCGACAATCGGGGGAGGTGGTAATACCGGGTGGATAAACACGGTAACAGATAATTATGGGACGATAGGTGGAGGAGCAAGTAATAGAGCGGGTGATGGAGTAGGAACAACTTCTGACAGGCAATTTGCGACGGTCGGAGGAGGTTACGCTAATAATGCTAAAGGATTTGCCTCAACCGTTCCGGGAGGGTATTGGAACTATGCGTATGGGAGTTACAGTTTTGCGGCGGGATATAGAGCGCGGGCGAATCATACGGGGAGTTTTGTCTGGGCAGATTCACAGAGTGTAGACTTTGCCTCAACGGCAAATAATCAATTTCTGATTCGAGCAAGTGGAGGCGTCGGAATCAATACGAACAATTTGGGGGCGTATGGGTTACGTGTAGCAGGGAGTGTGGCTATAGATGGGAACTTAAATATGGCCTATGATGGGACGAGTGGTCGGATAATGTATATGCATGAACCGGTCGATGCAAAAGATGCTGCGACAAAACAGTATGTTGACAGTACGGTTAGTGGTGCATCAACGGTGAGTGTAGAGTTTGTGAGTGCAGATGGAGCCTTGTCAACGGAGGGGGTATCATTAATAAAATCATCAAGCTTACCTTTAAACTTGACCTTAGCCAATGCCACTCAAGGTAAGATAAAGAAGGTCAAGCAATATCAGGGACTAACGGGAAGTATTTTAACAATCAATAGTGATAAAGACATTAAGTTATTAGCTACAGATTCCTTTTTGGAATTAGTATATACAACAGCGGAGGGGTGGATACCGTTATGTGCGAATATGATATACATAGTGTTATCTGAGGAGCAGAAGATAATGGCGAGCGATGCTGAAGCAAGTGACCTGTTTGGTTATCGTGTAAGTCTATCTTCAGATGGAAACACAGCGATTGTGGGAGCTCTTTATGAAGATGCTGGAGGAAGTGCGGCTGGAGCGGCTTATGTCTTTGTAAGGAGTGGGAGTGTCTGGAGTCAGCAGCAGAAGCTCACTGCGGGTGATGCTCAAGCAAATGACAATTTTGGTTATAGTGTAAGTCTCTCCTCCGATGGGAACACAGCAATTGTGGGAGCTTATGGTGAAGATGCCGGAGGAAGTAATGCTGGAGCGGCTTATGTCTTTGTGAGAAGTGGAGGAGTCTGGAGTGAACAGCAGAAGCTTACTGCGAGTGATGCTCAAGCAAGTGACTATTTTGGTTGTAGTATAAGTCTTTCGGGTGATGGGAACACAGCGATTGTGGGAGCTCTTCTTGAAGATGCTGGAGGAAGTGATGCGGGAGCAGCATATGTCTTTGTAAAGAGTGGAGGAGTATGGAGTCAACAGCAGAAGCTTACTGCGAATGATGCTGAAGCAGTTGACTATTTTGGTATTAGTGTAAGTCTATCTTCCGATGGAAACACAGCGGTTGTGGGGGCTCCTTATGAAGATACTGGAGGAAGTGATGCGGGAGCATCTTATGTTTTTGTAAGGAGTGGCGTTGTCTGGAGTGAACAGCAAAAACTAACAGCAAGCGATGCTGAAGCATTTGACTATTTTGGTTATAGTGTAAGTCTATCTTCCGATGGAAACACAGCGATTGTGGGTGCTTATTATGAAGATACTGGAGGAGGTGATGCTGGAGCGGCTTATGTCTTTGTGAGAACTGGAGGAGTCTGGAGTGAACAGCAAAAACTAACAGCAAGCGATGCTGAAGCGGGTGACTATTTTGGTAGTAGTGTAAGTCTCTCATCCGATGGAAACACAGTGATTGTGGGTGCTTTTTATGAAGATACTGGAGGAGATGCAGTGGGAGCGGCTTATGTCTTTGTAAGGAGTGGGGGTGTCTGGAGTCAACAGCAAAAACTAACAGCAAGCGATGCTGAAGCATTTGACTTTTTTGGTAATAGTGTAAGTCTATCTTCCGATGGAAACACAGCGATAGTGGGAGCTCTTTATGAAGATGCTGGAGGAAGTGATGCTGGAGCGGCGTATCTCTTTCATTAATTAATCCTGTAGGGAACGGTTTCAAACCGTTCCCTACAATAACCTGATACCTCTGAAATACTAATACTTCAGCAACGAAATGACAAAAAATTGCATTATATAGGGACAGAACACTGTTCTGTCCTTATATTCGTAGAATGCACGCCTTGTAGGGAACGGTCGCGACCGTTCCCTACAACAGAAATAGTATTGGTTTTGTTCCCAAGCACCAGATTCTTATTTGTCTCGTTCTTAAACCCCAGTATGGGAACGAAAATTTGATTAGAAGTTCTATCATCTCATTTTTTTCAGGAGACAGCTATATCTGTCCCCTACAATGCCTGATCAACCGTGTATTACGAAAATGAATGTTTATCCACAAATATAAAATTCGGAAAGGAAAATTTTGGGCAGGATATTATCATTAGATATTGGAGAAGTAAGAATTGGTCTTGCTATTGGTGATATAACCAATCAATTTGCTCAACCTTATGATGTTATAAATAGACGCCCTGAAAAACTCGCCTTTGAAAAACTAAAAGAGATAATCAAAAAAAATGATGTTGAAAAAATCATTGTTGGTTTACCTCTTAAAACAGATGGAACCATAGGAACACAAGCAGAAAGCACGATTAAATTTTGTGATAAATTAAAAAGTGAAATTCCTATTCCAATTAAAATGTTTGATGAGCGTTTTTCATCAAAGATAGCTGAGGATTTATTGATTAAAGATGGAATGAGAAGAGAGAATAGAAAAAAGGTTCAAGACAAAATCGCTTCTGCTATAATTCTTCAAAGTTATCTTGATAGTAATGCCCAAAAAAAAGATAAATCAAATTAATAAACCACAAATCTATCGTAATATATTTTAATAAATATATTATATTGATATTATTGGTCTTATCTTTATCTACTTAAAGGAGTTTATTACCATATTTTGATTTTATTTCCACTCATTTAAATAAAATGAAAAAGTATATATATCTTATATTATTATTCATATTAGTTATTGGATTAATTGCTCGAATAATTTTTTGTGTCCAATTCAGTAAAACACTTTATTATCGTTATCCCATCCTTGATGCAAAAATATATGATGAAATAGCTCGTAATGTAGCATCAGGAAAATTGATTCAGGACAAAGCATTTTTTATGGGACCGCTTTATCCTTATAGTCTTGGTGCGATTTATGCGATATTTGGTCATACAGATTTAGTTCCACGAATTATACAAATGATTCTTGGATTAGGATGCTGCATATTATTATTCTTCATTGGACGTTCGTTATTCTCGCCAACAGTAGGTTTATGTGCATCAGCAATGTATGCTATTTACAAACCCGTCCTTTTTTATGAACAAATAATTCTTTCTGAGACACTAATGGCTTTTTTCATAGTATTGTTTTTCTTTTTACTTATACAAATATGTAAGAAAAAAAATTACGGTTGGTGGATTGTATCCGGTTTGTTTTTTGGATTTGTAGCTTTATTGAGAGGAAATGTAATTTTATTTATTCCCGTATTACTTATTTGGTTCTTTATTAATGGATATGAAAAAAGTAAATCACCTAATGCCATTTTCAGAAATTCCATTTGGAAAATGATTTTTTTTAGTGCAGGTTTTCTAATTAGCATATTACCTGCCACAATTCATAACTATCTTGCAGAAAAGGATTTTGTACTTATAACATCTAATGCCGGGTTCAATTTGTTTATAGGAAATAATGAAAGGGCGAGTGGATTTTTTTATCTACCCCCACAATTTAATTGGGAGCAGGATCCGAATGGGTCTCGTGCATTTGAAAGGGCATTGAGGAAATCTCCTATAAAATCTTCAGAAGTGTCTCGGTTTTGGGGAGAAAAGGCGTATAAATTTATCAAAGAGAATCCCACAACGTTTATTAAACTCCTTGCTATAAAATTTTATTTATTCTGGGGGGCTTTTGAAATTCCACAAATATATAACATCTATGAAATGAAAGCCTTTATTCCTATCCTTAAATTTCCGTTAGCAAATTATACTATTATTGCACCATTAGCATTCTTAGGTTTAATCATTTCTCTCTTTAAATCTGATAAAAAGAGAATCTTACTTGTTCTTTTTGTGATTACATATATCCTTTCACTTCTACCATTTTTCATAACGGCTCGTTTTCGCATTCCTATCATTCCGGTCTTATGTTTATTTGCTGGTTATACAGTTGTGAATATTATTGAAGCTTTGAAAGGGAATCAATTGAAAGAAGGCATTATTTATGTTTTTGCTATTCTTGTTTTATTATTAGTCTTCAATAACAGAAAAAGTTATTCAGGTGAAAATGATGCTAAGGCACAATTCCATAATATGCTTGGATTATTATATCAATCTGATGGTCAATCATCAAATGCTATAGCGGAATACGAAAAGGCGATAACTTTTGTGCAATTGCCAGGGGCGTATGCAAATCTTGCTAACTTGTATTACGAACGAAAAGAATTTGACAAAGCAATTGTTTATTATAGTAATGCAACACGACTGAATCCTGAAGATGCAAGGTTATACTTCAATCTTGGGCAGGCATATTTGTATACTCATAAGCTTGATGAAGCAAGAGTAAGTTTTGAAAAAGCAATCTCAATCGATGCAAAAATTCAACCTATAATCTATTACAACTTAGCTCTCCTCTATAAAGGGAAAGGGGAACGAGAAAAGGCTATTAATGCAATAAAAGCCTACTTGAATATGTGTCCTGATGATAAGAAGGCTACGGAGTTTTTATCACAATTAAATAGTGAAATGCCTTAGTTAATCCACAAGATTAATTTCCTACCATATTTTAAAACTATAACTTTTTAGTTGAATAAGACTTCTTAATCATTAAGTCTTGAAAAATCCTATTTTTGTAGTTAATAGTAAAGTGTGTTCATTCCTTAACACATATTTGTTACCAATTATACTAAAGCTCTGAAAGAGCGATATATTTTAGCCTATGGCGTAGCCATAGGTCTGGAAGAGAGCAAAGAGGTATAAAAGCCCTGTAAGGGCGGAGGAAAAATTAACACACTCTTTTTTTATTTTTACCCAGAGCTACGCTCTGGGCTATAATACTTCGGGCTTTCAGCCCTAAAAATATTATGTCTAATTTTGCAAGCTTTTTGTCCTTTCTTACTATTTTCCTTGCAAAACATATCTACTATTTTTTATTCTAATTTAATTATTTTCAATATGCTAATCACTTTTTCCAGACCGACTAATTAATATCATTAGTCAGTTAATTTTAAAAATCAATTGGATGGGTAATAATGAAAATCTTGGATTGTAATTATGAAAAAGAAAAAATTATTGGTTTGTTGGAAAAGAGGCAATTGGAATTGAGCGATGTCCAGGATACTGTTTTAAAAATTATAAATGACATCAGGAAAAATGGAGATAAAGCCTTATTAAAGTATACAAAGTTATATGATAAAGTTGGAACAAAATTTAAACTGAAATGTGTTCCACAGTCTGAATGTAAGAAGGCTTATGAGAAATTAGATAAGGAGATAAAAGATTATCTCAGAATAGCGACTAAAAATATTGAGAAGTTTCACAGAGCGCAACTACAAAAAGATATTTTTGTTAATATGGATAATGGTGTGAAACTGGTTCAAAGAATTATGCCACTTGAAAGGGTTGGTGTTTATGTTCCCGGAGGTTTAGCCACATATCCATCAACGGTATTGATGAATGTTATCCCTGCACAGATTGCAGGTGTTAAGGAGATTGTAATGGTTTCTCCACCGTGGAATGGAGTGAATATAAATTCAACAACCTTAGCAGTAGCCTATTTTCTTGGGATAAAAGAGATTTATCCCATAGGAGGAGCTCAGGCAATTGCTGCTTTAAGTTTTGGGACCAAAACGATTAAAAAAGTCGACAAAATTGTTGGACCGGGTAATAAATATGTTCAGATGGCAAAAAAGCTTTTGTTTGGATTAATTGATATTGATGCGATTGCGGGACCTTCAGAAGTTCTGATTATAGCGGATGATTCAGCAAATCCAGAATATGTCGCTGCAGATTTATTATCTCAAGCAGAGCACGATCCTGATGCCAGTTCTATTTTGATTACAAATTGTAAGATGTTTGCGATAAGTGTAAAAAAAGAAATAGAATACCAAACGGAAAAGGCATCAAGAAAAGATATTATTAAAGCCTCGTTAAAAAGTAATGGATTGATAGTAATTACTAAAACGATTGATGAAGCGATAGAATTAGTGAATATTAAGGCTCCGGAACATCTTGAGATAATTTGTAAAGAAGCTACAAAGAAAGTTAGTAAGATAAAAAATGCGGGTGCTATATTTGTTGGTGAATATTCAACAGAGCCTGTCGGAGACTATATTGCAGGAACGAATCATGTTTTACCGACAAATGGTTCAGCAAGATTTTTTTCACCGCTATCAGTTGATGATTTTATGAAAAAGAATAACATTATTTATTATACAAAAAAAGCGTTGATGAAAAATGGCAAATACGTTATTAACATTGCGGAGAATGAAGGGCTATTTGCTCACTCAAATGCGATAAAAGTGAGATTAAAAGAATATGATTAAACCAAAAAAAATATTAGAAAAAATAAAACCTTATGTTCCCGGTGAACAACCTCAGGAAAAAGGATTCATAAAACTCAATACTAATGAGAATTCGTATCCCCCGCCACTAAAGGTTGTTAAAGCGATTAAGTATGCGCTCAATGGAAGACTGAATATTTATCCTGACCCTCAATGCACACAATTGAGAAAGACTGTCGCAAAGTTTTATAAATTGAAGCCTGAACAGATAATCATTGGCAACGGTTCTGATGAATTATTGAAGATGATAATTCTATCTTTTGTTGATAATAATGAGTCAGTGGGTTTCTTGTATCCATCTTATGTTTTGTATAAAACATTAGCAGAGACATACGGTTCAAAGATTAATGAGTATCGTCTGGAAACAGATTATTCTCTACCAGAGGAAGTATTTCAAGTTAAAGATAAAGTATTTTTCATTGCCAATCCGAATCCACCATTAGGAACATTTTATCCTTTAAATGAAATTGAGAGGATTATCAAAGGTGCATCAGGACTTGTTGTGTTGGATGAAGCATATGTGGATTTTAGTGTAAGTAATGGATTAAATTTAATTAATAAATATGATAATCTTATTGTGACAAGAAGTTTCTCTAAATCATTTTCACTTGCAGGGATGAGGATTGGAATAGGATTTGGAAACGAAAAGCTCATTTCCATTTTGAATAAGGTTAAAGATTCATATAATGTGAATGTGTTAAGTCAGGTAGCCGCTAATGCTGTTTATGTAAACTACAACAGAGTGAAACAAACTACTGATAGAGTAATAAGTAATAGAGAGTATTTGCGTGATAAACTTATCAAAATGGGCATCGAGGTCCCAGAATCAGGAGCGAATTTTATTTTTGCAAAAGTGAAAAATCCCAAATGTGTTTATGAACAACTTAAAAAGAGGAAAATACTTGTAAGATACTTTAATGCACCAATGATGAATGATGGATTGAGAATGACGATTGGAACAAGAAAACAGGTAAATGTATTATTAAAAGAGTTTAAAAATATCATTTTTGATAATCCATAATATTTTTTTTGTGGTTTTATATTTTATGTAAATTATTTTAAGTGTTAAATGAATAAATGCTTTCAGAAAGTGGAACACACAATGTGCGTTCCCTGCAAGTATATGAGATGAAAAGAAAAAAGGAAAATATTGCAAAAGAGATAGTCAAAAGTCTTCAAGATAAGGGATATATTGCTTATTATGCTGGTGGTTGTGTCAGGGATAAATTGTTAGGAATTGAACCGAGTGATTTTGACGTTGCCACGAACGCCACTCCCGAAAAGGTTCAGAAAATTTTCAAGAAGACAATCCCCGTTGGGGCAAAGTTTGGTGTTATCCTTGTTTTAAAGAGTGGAATACAAACGGAAGTGGCAACTTTTCGAAGCGATGATATTTACATTGATGGCAGAAGGCCTGTTGACGTTCATTTTTCATCAGCTATAGAGGATGCTCAGAGAAGAGATTTTACAATCAATGGTATGTTTTATGACCCTATAAAAGAGAAAATAATTGATTATGTAGGTGGGAAAAAGGATTTAAAGAAAGGCATTATATGTGCCATTGGAGAGCCTGATAAACGATTTAATGAAGATGCATTAAGACTTATAAGATGTATCAGATTCGCCAGCCGTTTTGGATTTGAAATAGAAGAGAAGACATTTGATTCTGTTAAAAGAAATATAAAGTTAATCAATAAAATAAGCGCTGAGCGTATTGGAGATGAATTAATTAAACTGTTTACTTTCCCTAATGCTGGTAGGGGATTAGAATTACTTTATGAAAGTGGTTTGTTAAAAGAAATTTTACCTGAAGTTGAAGAAATGGTTGGTGTAAATCAGCCTGAGGAATTTCACCCGGAAGGAGATGTATTCAACCATACGAAGATTGCCCTTAATTTACTAAAGAATCCTGATGCCGTATTAGCTTTTGCAACTTTATTTCACGATATTGGAAAACCCCGCACCTTTGTAGTAAGCGATAGAATTCGTTTCAATCGTCACGATTCTGTTGGGAAAGAGTTAACAGAAAAAATCTGTGATAGATTAAGATTCCCGAGAGATGTAAAGAAAAAAATAGTCGAGTGCGTTGATAATCATATGACATTTATGTCTGTGAAAAATATGCGGGAAAGTAAAATAAAGAGATTATTAAGTAGAGACACATTTGAGACAGAACTTGAATTACATAGAATTGATTGCCTGGCAAGTCACGGTGACATTGAGAATTATTATTTTCTTAAGAAAAGACAAGAGGAATATGCACAAGAAGAAATAGAACCTGAACCTTTGATTAATGGTCATAATTTAATAGAACTCGGTTATAAACCTGGTCCAATCTTTAAGCGGATATTAAATAGGATTTGTGATTTACAGCTTGAAAATAAGTTGAGGACAAAAGAAGAAGCATTAGAGTATGTCAAAAAGCATTTTACAAAATAATGCCTCCAAATATTTTGCTATAATTGTTGTTATTGCACTTTTACAAATCTCTTTTTCCTCTTGCTCCAGACCTCAAAATAATTTATTCGCAGAATATCCTCACAAATATCATCATCTTATTTCAACAATTCCCACTCAGTATCTTTCTTATGGGAAAATTATTAGACTTGATATAAGTAATTACTTCCTCTTTGAAATAGAGAATATTCAGATACTACCTAACGATTCTATTAAGATAAAAATTTCAGATGACAAAAGGATTATTGAACTATCATCAGATACAAATGAGAATAGACTCGAATTTCTTGATTATATGATTACTGGTAAAGATGGATTCAAAATTAGTGGGACTATTCTTATCAAAGTACTGAAAGGTTCTCTTGTTACCTTTCAATATAGTTCAGACAAGCCTGTGAAGGATGTTTATCTTGCTGGTTCATT
>Ga0315274_10003904_pt1 | contig 22051 bp, 38 predicted proteins | sample YL17G02_20_MG_FD_203700 | JGI IMG/M metagenome (GOLD analysis project Ga0315274, IMG submission 203700) | Sediment microbial communities from Yellowstone Lake, YNP, Wyoming, USA - YL17G02_20 | ecosystem: Environmental > Aquatic > Freshwater > Lake > Sediment | place: USA: Wyoming | collected...
CGGAGGAAGAGTGGGTGGAAACAGGTGGCATGTGGGCTTGGGAAATGGGGATGGATGCGGTAAACAAGGTGCGTGCCGCAAACGCTAATCCCTATGCCGATATAATGAGCGACTCCACCTGCTTCCGTGCGTTTGAGCAGTTGAATGCATTGATTGTAGAGAGCTTTGGGCACTCTGTGCCTATAATCACCACGGAGGGTGGTTATAATGTAGGGCAGCGGGCTGGCACCACGGCAGGAGATGATGCACGCTACGCCAAACCAACTCCGCAGGCAGATAGCGACCTCAATGCACGTTTGTTTAGGTTTATGGATGGTAGCGAGGCGGTACTGGGCAAGACAGTACCAGAATACTACTTTGCTTGTTGTCCTTGGTTGATAGCTGCTTATAGAATTGGAGTCTGGGCCAATCCTGCGGAGAATCAGGGACCATGGTATACAGACAAGTACAATGAGGAATGGGGACTACACGGCGAATTGCCATTGGTGGAGATGCTTATGAACACTATTCCTAATACCAAACAAGATGGGCCTGTTCCGACGCAATGGGTAAAACCAGTGTGGGAACAGGAGATGGGACAAGCGTGGGACAATCGGCTGAAATATCTGGGAGTAGAGTTGAAGCGCACGAAAGTTGTTGAAGTTCCGCACTGGAAGCTCGTACAAGCCCAATGGCAGGATGAGGATGAGGTTGTTGGGCCAGGTTACATCTTCGTAAAGGCATTAGGCCTAAATGGAGAGCCACTGGAGGGCGTCAAGTTCACTGTGGCGCGTCCTGGTGGTGCTGATATGGCAGAGACCAAGGGAAGCATAGATGGCTATTGGGGCAACTATGCTATGTATGCCTTCCTGGGCACATACAACGTGTGGATTAGTAGCAGGGATGGTCAGCCGAGTGATGAAGTAACAGGCCTGGGGTTTGGGCTAGAGGATAATCCAAAGGTATGGACCCGCACGGCATTCAGATTGACGTTCCAGTTGACTCCCAAAGAGGGAACACCAACACCCGTTCCAATTCCTACACCAACGCCCATTCCTGCCCCGCCAACTGATTATGACACGCTAAAGGCGCGAAATGCCAAATTGGCGAGCGTTATAAAAGAGACGATAGTTGCATTAGAAGCGACTATCACCAAGCTCAAACAAGTATAGGAGACAAACATGACTTTCCAAGAAGCATTACAGCTTGCTAGAGGGCCAGCAGTTGCCACTATTGCGGGATGGATGATCTCGGCTTTGATTGAGTGGTGGCCGGAGTTCCAGGCGTTGCAGAGCAAGAGAACTCGGGTGCTCGTATACATTTTGCTCTGTATGATTGTGCCGCTGGCGGCTACAATAGCTAGTATCGCCACTGGCATCTTTGGGGCGTGGACGGATATTGCCAATACGTGGTGGCCTGCAATATGGGCTGGTATTGGGGCGGCAGGTCTGGGAACGCTGTTCCATGCGTTTGTCCCCGAACCAGTGTCAGCAAAGGCAACCAGCGCGGTCAAGTAGCACCCGTGCGCTAGTTTAGTATAGCGATGACTACACTAACGGTTGGTGATCGCTATACGCTAGTGGAACATGCCTCCTCAAGAGCACTGGCGCTCTTGAGGGATTCCCTTACTGCGCGTCCGGAAGGGTACAAATACATGCGCGCATACCGTACTAAGCATTGGGACGGTTATGTGCACTTGTTGAAAGATTCTATGTTCCCATCTGGGTTGCTCCCATTGGCTCTTAGGGTGCTCGAAAGGGCAGAAGAGCCAGTTGACACGCTAGACACTCGCAACATATCAGTAACTACGCAACCAAACTACGACATCCCAGGCTTTGAGTTTCGAGACTACCAAAAAGAAGCGGTGCAGGCAGTGCTGACGCATCAACGTGGTGTGCTGAAGATGGCTACCAATGCTGGCAAGACATTAGTCATGGCTGGCGTTCTGAAGTCATTGGCAGGTAAGCAAGCCATAGTGGTAGTGCCTACCAGGGCGCTCCTTGCTCAGACGGCCGATAGGTTAGAAAGCATGCTATGCACTCGGTTGGGTAGGTATGGAGCCGGAGCAGAGGAATTCCGCACTATTACTATCAGCACAATTGCTTCTATGGGGAAGTTGCTGCACCAGGAAGATGACATAAAATACAATCATATTCTATTGGCTGACGAGTGCTTCTTAGCTGGGACGATGGTTGGAAGTAAACCTATAGAAGACATTGTTGTAGGAGATAGCGTTCCTGCGTGGGATGGCATTTCTATAGTAAGTGGTAGGGTTACACATACATTTAGACGGCACTATACAGGAGTCTTGATAAAGATATCTTGCGGCGCTACCTTGGTGTATTGTACACCCAACCACCCATTTATGACAAGCTCTGGGTGGGTACTAGCAAAGGATATTACAAATGATATGCGGATTTTGTATGACAGAGTTTGTTCCGTCAGAAGCAGAGGCGCAGAGATTGGCAAGAATATGGAAGAAGGCACTCTCATTCTGCTCGGAGGAGTGCTTGAAGGCGCACAAAATAGAAATGGCAAAGAATATATCCAGGGGCAGACTACAAAAGCAGGGGGCAATAAGGTTGGCAAGGGATCTAGAAGCAATGAAGATCCCGAGAATTTGCTCATATTGCGGGAAGGATTTTATACCAACAGAGAAGGAATTTTACAGGTTGAAGAAAAGAGGTCCAAATGCCCTTCCGTACTGCACAGAGTTGTGCAAGAAAGCATATGTGAGCGAGAACTCAAGGCGTACGGCTATACGAACCAATGCTTGGTATGGCCCTTTCAATTCAGAGAGGATGTTGCGCAACAACCCAACGAAAAATCCTGTCACGAGAGCGAAGATATCAAAGAAGTTGAGGGATGTGGGTCACAGACCGCATACGCTAGGTGGGAATGGGAGAGAATTGCCAGTGCCACAAAAGATGTTATTAGATGCGTTAGGGGAGGGTTGGGTAGCAGAGTTGCCAATTCGTACATGTGTAAATTATGCGAACAATCCTCTTCGCCTACCTTCCAACTACAAGGTGGATATAGCAAATTTGCAGTTGCTGATAGCCGTAGAAGTGGATGGGTATACGCACTACGGAATAGTTGCAGCAGAGCAGGACAAGAAGAAGGACGCTTGCTTGATTGGGTTAGGGTGGATAGTGTTGAGGTTCTCGAACAAGATAGTACTGAAGGAATTGGATGCGTGCGTGGAGAAGGTATTGATGTATACAACTTAGGTGTAGAATACTACAACACGTATGTCGCAAATGGTTTTGTAGTGCATAATTGCCACCACGGAAGATCAACAACCCTGTTCAATGGTATAATGGCAACACCTGGGTCGTATCGCATAGGGCTGAGTGGCACCCCGTTAAGATACAACCAATTAGATGACATGAAACTGGTTGGCGCTACTGGAGAGGTGATTTACGAGATCTCCAATACGCAGCTAATTGAGGCTGGATTCTCCGTGCCGCCAGTTGTTATCTTCCATACAGTTGGTGCTGGAGAGGAAGATATGAGAGAATATCAAGAAGCCTATCGAGATTTGCTAGTCAACAATAGGGATAGGAACCACCTTATTGCCAGAGTTGCTATAGAAGAGGTAAAGCGTGGGCCAGTGCTAATAGTGGCAAACTGGATAGAGCATGTCAATGCGATAGCATCTGTATTACCTGCTGTTGTCTCCTCTCGCATAATAACAGGGAATAATTCTTCAGAGGAAATGACGCAGGCTTTGGATGCTGTGCGCGAGCGCAAGTTAGATATATTGATAGCTACGGAAGTGTTTGGGGAAGGAATTGATGTACCAAGTGTAGCCACAGTGGTACTAGCATCTGGCGGTAAGAGCCATATCAAAATGCTGCAACGCATAGGGCGCGGCATGCGGGTAGACGGTCTGAAAGACGAGTTGCATGTTCACGACTTCATAGACGATACTCACAGATACCTGCTGAAACACTCTGAGAGGAGATATAGTATCTATGCTAAGGAAGGCTTCCGAACAAAGCTCGATAATGCGACCGGCGCTAGTTGACCAATTCATCGCTGCTACCAAAGAAGTGTATGACGTAAATGCATGGATTGGAAAAGTCATATACTACAAGTTCACTAAGAGAGAATTGGAATTAGCAGGGATGGGCATATCACTGCACCAATACACAGTTACGGTGCTGAAGCAGTGGAAGACTTGGGTGGCTGGTAAAGGATGGAAATCTCTACCTGCTAATATCTTTACAGGCCCAAAGGCGCTGGCCTTGTTCATTAAGGCATATTCCATGCCTAGTGTGGATGTGACTTCTAGCGCTGATGAGCGCACCAAGGGGGACATATTGAATGATGAGTTGGAGGTGGCTCTTGCTGTAGTGCAATCTCATCTTGGCGGCATAAAGTGCTCCGAAAGAGATGCGATACGGTGTTCATATCTCTCTGAGGGCTGGGAAAGAGCCAAAGGAAATGGCACTAGGCCTGTAAAGCAAGCGGCCGAGATGGTGTGCAAGATATATGGGGTGGAATGCACCACCTTTGATTACGCATCTATAGGGGAGAAGATTCGTGCCAGACAAATATGCTTGGAGTCAGAAGTTCAGAGAACGTGTTCTGGCTCTATGCGTAATACCTCAATGGTACGTGAAGTTCGGGCCGGGAGTAATTAGACCGGAATTCTTCGAACTTGAGGCAGAGCGCGAAGTTTGTAAAGCCCTACACAAATTCTATTCGCAGTATAACCGTCCTCCTTGCGAAGACGAATTAGAGGCCATGCTAGTAGGCAAGGATGGCGTATCTGAGTTAGTATGTAGCATATATGATCTTGCCACTGATGGCGACTTAGAATATGCAGCCGACAATGTTATCAAGTTCGCTCAAGAACAGGCTATGAAGCTAGCAATCCTAGATAGTGTGGGGGATATAGAGGGGGGCAACCTATCCAAACCGCTAGAGCGGTGCAGGCAAGCATTGACAGTGGGATTAGACATAACTGATGTGGGCTTGGAACTGAAGAAAGACATGTCTTGGGCTTATGCCGAGGCAATGAGCGTAAAGATGCAAACTGGCATACACCACATGGATGCATTACTAGAAGGCGGGCTGGGCCGTGGCGAGTTAGGTGTGATAATGGCTCCCACTAATGTAGGCAAGACAATGGCGTTGGTCAACATTGGTTGCGGAGCGGCTGGCATAATGGGCAAAGCCACTGTGGTGCATATCACAGTTGAATTGTCGGCCAAGAAGGTGGCAAAGCGGTATGCTGCCAGGACGGTGTTTAAGTGGCTCAAGCGCGAGAATGATCCTAGTGAGTATATCATGGAGTTCCAAGACTCGGCTCATAAGCGGATGCCTGGTAATGTGTATATTAAGGAGTGGCCCACTGGCAATGCTTCTATAAACGATATTGATGCCTATCTAGAGAGATTGAAGTTACTAGGCATAGTCGCGGATGTAGTGATAGTAGACTACCCGGATGAGTTGAGGCATGCTGGTGTAGGGGAGTATCGCCTTATTTTAGGGCGTACATTCAGCGAACTTCGAGCGTTAGCAATCAAGTGGGATGTAGCATTATGGGGTGCTACACAGGCTGGCCGACAAGCACTTGCTAAGGAAATGGTGACGTTGGATGATATATCAGAGAGCATGGAGAAGGCCAACAAGAGCGATGTCATAGTGGCAGTGTGCCAGACACGCTTGGAGAAAGAAGATAATGTGTTGCGGTTGTTTGGGGCAAAGGTACGTGATGGAGAAGGTGGTTGGATGGTGCAATGCCATCTTAGTAAGGACGCACATGCAATCATAAGCGATAAGGTTATCACATTCCGTGAGCTGGCTGAAGAACGAGAAAGGCGCGAAGAGGCGGTTAAGAGCAGGTTGTAAGTATCTTCTGCTCTATCGCCAATGCCGTCCTACGAAATCCTGTTGTCGGTATTGTTTTGCTCCTAGACCGGTAACTTTCTACTTGCAATACAATAAAACCTCACTCCAGGCATATTTTGTGGCTTATAGATGATTTACGTAATAGGTGCGTAGGATGCCTATCAGAGACTGGCTAGAGAATAAAATAGGGGAAGTGCTAGAGTCTAGCGATGGGCGCGAGTTGCGCGTCAATTGCCCCTTCTGTATTAGAGCCGACACCAAACACCATTTGTATCTAAGTACAGACCGCCAGGTATGCCATTGCTTCCGTTGCGAGTGGGGTGGTAGCCATGTTCGGCTTGTAATGGAAGTTGAGGGTATTACGAGTTACGCAGAAGCATTGCGCTTACTAGCTGGTCCTACCTCAAGCATAGATCAGTTTGAATCCATTGCTGACAGGTTGGCACATTTCAAGCGCAAGGTGCATCCAGACAAAGAGTTGAGCAAGATGCCTCGTTGGTATACACCTTTCCGAGAACCTTGTAGAAAAGGGGATCCAATACGTCAGATGGTGCTACAATATGCCCTTACCAGGCTGTTGCCTGAGGAGATATTAGAGCACAACATAGGGTGGTGCAATGACCCGTCTCAGGAACTACTATGGCACCGCATGATTATTCCCGTAGAAGATGGTTATTACCAGGCCAGGGACATTGGTGATTCTCAGAACAAGTACCTCAATCCTGAGTTTCCTGCTGGTAGGCGCTTATTCAATTACAAGGCATTGAGGAAGGCCGATCCGCTAGTGGTGTGTGAGGGATGCATCAGTGCCATAGCAGCCGGCAATAATGCAGTGGCAGTTATGAGGAAGAGTGCCACTACCCAGCAGGCAATAAGGCTATCCCAGGCAGCAGCTGATGAGATAATAGTAGCCTTCGATAGTGACGCTACTTATGGACCTGGGGCGATTAAGCTGGCAGATCATTTGTCGGCCTGCGGTAAAAAAGTGATGATACGCAGATACAAAGAAGGAGATCCTGATACGTGTCAAGACTTCGAGGATACTCCATACAACATGAGGCTGAAGTTGATGGCACGGATGGGCGCAGTATGATGCCCTTTTCCGTCGCTAGTTTAGTAAGGCGAGCATGTTTCTCCATAGGCGTGCTCTCCCTCCTGCTTTGAGGGTTATAGGATCTGACCCTATGACCCTCTTTGCGTTTATAAGGAGACAACATGAGGGTGTATAAGTCCTACAGGTTCAGGTTGTACCCAGATGAAGAGCAGACAGAGAAGTTGGCGAGACAATTCGGTGCATGCAGGTTTGTTTACAATTACTTCTTAGAGGCTCGCAGTGGTTGTTATGATGCTACGGGTGAAGACATGACATATCAATATATGGCCTCTGAGCTTGCCAAGCTTAAAGCCATGCCGGGACAACTCTGGCTGAGGGAATCTAACGCTCAATCGTTGCAAGTAGCATTGCGCAACCTGGATACAGCCTTCCTTAGATATCGTAACCACTTGGCATCTCACCCTAATTTCAAGTCTAAGAAGGGCCATCAATCATTTTCTGTTCCTCAGGGATTCAAACTGTATAGCAATCATCTGAAGATACCTAAGATGCTTCCTATGAAGATAGAGAGGCATCGTCGAATGGAAGGCAAGCCAAGGAAGGTGGTCATATCTAAAACCACCTCTGGTAACTACTATGCCTCCTTTCTGTGTTTGGTAGAGCCTTGCGAGCAGAAGACAACTGGGGGAATAGCAAACGCCAAGAAGGGCACTAACAGCCTGATAGAAATATCCGGCAAGAAGGTGGAGCATCAGGAGAAGGACGAAGAAGTATCAGGCAAGTTGAGGTGCGCCAAGAAACACCGCAAACGCTGTGCTGCCCACAGTCGCGGGCGTGAAGACGCAGAACTTATCATAGCAAGGCTAAAAGAGCACATTGCTAACAAGCAGTTGGATTACCTGCACAAACTGAGTCGTCAAGTGATAGATGAGAACCAAGCTATCTACCTAGCTGTGCGCAACATGGCAGGATCACCTGGCTGTGGGGTTTGGGGAGAGCTCATAAGGCAGTTGAAATACAAGGGTGCGTGGTATGGGTGCTCTATCATAGTAACTGACAAATATGTAGACAGTGGGGCATATGTATTACCACTACCTGGTAATTTTCAAGAGAATCACATCACTTATTTAGCGCCTGGTAGTACCGTGGGGGTCACGGGAAACATGCTTGGTGAGGGTATGACTGCGGATGCGGACATGCCCGATGATCCAGGAAGCTTAAAGCAGCCCACAAAAGTATCCAAACCATTATACAAAAGGTGCAAGCAAAGGTGGTGGGATAGGAATCCCCTATAAAAGTATTATACTAAAGGGAAACTGATGCTCTGCGCATGCCATTTCGCTAAGCTAGCTTCCTATAAAAGTATTATACTAAAGGGAAACTGCACTATAGATCGATCTCCTGAAAATCTGCTAATTATACTTGTGCACGGTCGCTTCGCGACCGTTGGCACGACGCAGAAGCAATCTCCTATATTGAAGCTTGAAGCACATTCCTATAAATCAGACAGGCTGCGCCAGATCTGATTTATAGGAAAGCAAAAGCACCATCCTGGCGGATGGAAGACTGCTTTTGCAAGAGAACATTAGAGATCGATCTTAAGATAAAAATCTCTAAGCTCTTAAGGGCAAAACCATGTCCTTCTGTCCTGGCGAAGCCTGGCTGATAGGACATGGTTTTGCCCCAGAAAATGGATTTGCCAGGACGTTATGGGCACAGATGGGATTGCCCACGCACCACCCACATTTCCCATTGCGCACACGAGTAGCCCTTTCGGCCTATATACTTCCTACACCATACGCGGTATGATATGGTTAGGTGGGCGCACGCTGCCCAGACAAGTTTAGTATAGCAGGTAGGAGGATTGCAATGGACGTCAAATAGGTACTATGAGCAGGTGGCACATATAAAAACATAAGGCCACGTCTCGATCGGTTCCACTAGGCAGGACTTAGAAAACGTAAGCCTGCAATGGGCGGCACTTAATGAGACGTAAGGCCGCAACCCTTTAAGGAGTGGGAAATGGAGACTGTTACTCTTGGAACATTCAAAACTACGTATAGCGAATATGGTGGGTCGCAGCCGTGGGCAATTGCCTTTTGCTACCCGGCGAGTGGGCCGGTTGTCGTGAAGGGAATGTCTAAGCAGGTGTACGATTACGTCAATACTCTCCCACCAGCCACTGTTTGCTACACACACTGGAAGCACGGCAAGTCCTGTGGTTATTGGTCTCTTAACCAAGCTGCGTTTCAGGAAGGTTGGTATCTCAGGTCTATGACTTGCGGTGGCCGGAAGAAGTACACGCTGGGGAACGTGCGCTTAGGTGTTATGAAGATCATGCGTAGAATGCCGCGCAAAGTGCTGGCTGAGTTGTCGCATCGGAACAAGGAGTAAGGGATGGACGCCAATCAATTAACGGAGATACGTGCTCGGTGTGGGGCTGCAATACCAGGCCGCTTGGTGCAAATACCACAGAGGCAGAAGGATATCTTGCTAAAAGACTTGTGGGCCAACGCACAGGCAGATATTGCGGCCTTGCTTAAGGAGATCAGACCGTGGCATCGCACTGCGGAGGAGTTGCCATCGGACCGAGAGATGGTGGAGGTGGTAAAAGAGGAAAATGATGGTAGTAGGTGGATAGACATCTCTATCTTTCGTCTAGCCTCTGGTACTGGTTGGTTCATGGGCGGGTATTACGGGAATCGTCCGATTAAGGACTGCCCCTTTTGGCGCGAGATATCGAAAGTGCCAGAAGATAGTGTAGATATGCCGGATCTGGTGGTGCAGAAGATTTATGATACGCTTGGCGACAGTGAGGTGGGGGCAGAGGAAGTTCTGGAGAAGGCTAGGGTGTAATAGGATGTCTATAACTGGTGGCTACTTGAGAGAGATATCTGAGCCTCACGTTCGTCGCTGGCCTTCTACAAAAGGCACGGACTTGCGTAGAGTGTTTGTGAGGATATCTCTCTATGAAGGAGCAGGTGGTCATCACTACTACCCTGATGTGTGGGAGGAGGACAACCCAATATGGAATGCGATAGAGAACAAGTGGCAGGTAGCGCATGACGATGAGATAGCCAAGGGACGCTCCTTTTAGCACCGTGGGTTCGACAGATTTATGGAAGCCAAGAAATGGATTGCTGATATCTTGGCAAAGAACTTCCCACCGAATTATTATAAGGTTATGGATGCAAGTGGTATCGGTGGGCGGGCTTTCTACTATAGACAGTCCGGAGATTAGCAAAGACTAGGAGATCAAAATGAGTATGGAAATGCTACATATGTGGATGGCTCATGGCATTCTGTTTGCCGATATTGAGATCGCCATTGCCAACAAGGAAGAAGTCTTAGGCAAGTGCCCTGTGAAATGGCGATTGACCTTCGGAGGCAAGGTTCTCGCAGTGGAGCTCCTAGGAGAATGCGCAAGCATGTACCTTGGCGAGCCTATAATTCCTATAGAGTTCAACAAGGTTTGGCAGTGGCCGGTTGTCCCTATGTGGCATGTGACATATTCAGCGTGGGTGGTGGATTGTTGGGCCACTGCTACTGCGAGAACTGTGGCTGACAAGGAAAATGTGAAGCGTATAGAGGCAGAGGCAAATCCTAGGTCGCGCAAGCTCAATCATCGGGTTGTGTGGGCGGACAGGAAGAGAAGTCGGTTTGTTACTGACCCGCTGCTGCGCCGAGAGTTCGCAAGCTTGGGGGAAGTGGTAGACCGCCTGGCCCGACTCAAGCAGATGTATTATAACAAGCAAGAGTGGAAGGATGTGTATGGATGACAATCTATGTAGATAGTGTGGCAGTGTACTATAAACGTGCTTGGTGCCACATGGCATCTGACAGTGGTATACAAGAGTTGTTGCAATTTGCTGCGAAGATAGGGATGAAGCCGGAGCGGTTGCAAACACAACCGTTCCTGCATTTTGATTTGGTGAGTAGCAAACGTAGAGAGGCGGCGCTCCGGCGCGGCGCAATAGCGGTAGAGTCAACCAAGGATCTAGTACGTAAGTGCAGAGGAGAATGAATATGACAAAGACGGGACTGAGATTGTGCATAGCCATGGTTGTGTTTGCAATTGCGGTGGTAGTATTTGTATTTACATCTATTGCATTACTACTAGGAGTGCCATTTGAAAGGTGGTATTGGCCGATGTCCAGTATCGCCCTTCTGTTCTATATACTGGCGTGTGGCTTACTTGTAAGATTCCAGATAAGTCACCACAAAGTGTATGGCTATAACACGAAAGGAGAATGATATGCTGTATAGTACCTACAATGATGTGCTGAGTAAGCGTCCTGATGATGTGAAGGATGGGGATGCATTCGCCTTGAAGATCGTAGCAGTAGCGGGCTACAACAATGATGTTGCCTATTATGTGGGAGATACTAGCATGCCAGATGAGGAAGTCGTTAGCAATGGTGACAAATTGATGGATGCTGGGCATGATGCGTTCTCCTACTTAATGCAGCTGCGCTATTATCGGCGGTGAGCGAGTAGCCCTATCGGCCTATATACTTCCCATGCCATACGCGGTATGATATAGTTAAGCAGAAGTAGTACTTGGTAGGGATTTGGGGCGGTATGGTCAGATGTGGACAGAATAGCGTCCCTTGGCAGACCACCTGGTTTACAGGCAACGCATGGGTTCGAATCCCATCCGCTCCACTAGCGAGGAGGACAAAATGGCTGGAGAGAAGAAGGTGCTTTGCGGTAAGTTTGGTTGGTACCAGTTTGAGCGCACGGTGCCGACTAACATATCCCAGGGGTATCTTGGCGGTAGTGACGCCAGCCGGTGGAACGAGTTGGCGGCGCTGCGCGAGTGCGTTCAGAATGCGCTGGATGAGGCACAGTTCCAGCGCAATGAGAACGGTGGAGCACTAACAGATTACTGCTCCATCACCTATGGCAACACCCACATCCTCTTGCGCGACACTGGGCGCGGGGTAGACTTCTCCCAGATCTTCTTGCTTGGCGAGTCCGGCAAGCGCGGCCAGGGCTATCGCGGCGAGAAGGGTGAAGGACAACTAATGGCGTTCCTCGTCCTAACAAAGATTGGCATTCCTATCCAGATGTTCTCCCGCGATTGGATGGTTGTTCCCAGGTTCGATACTATGAGCCACATCTCCTACCTGGCGTGGGTGTCAAATGCTGATGATCATGTGGTGGCACCCGCTGGCGAGCGCGAATTCGTCGTTATGGTGTTGGATCTATACCGTAGGGTACCAGGCCAAGCACCGCTTGTTGGTACTATATGGAAAATAGGACTTAACTACAACCTCAAGGAAATCGTTCAGGACATTGGTTCCTACTTCCCGGATATCAGCAAGCGTCAGGCGCACCGGAATCATACTGAGGATGTCAGGCAGTGGGCTCGCCAGCGGAAAGAAGATGAGCGTCAAAAGCGGCGTGAGCGCCAGTTCGTCGTGCGCAATAGCATCAGTTCTTCCAAGATGGTATTCCTGCCGGCCAAAGGCAAGCCAAAGCGATTATATCTCAAGGGCATGTTCATACGTGATCTTAGTGGGGCGTGGCCTTCTTTATTCTCATACAACCTGGAGAACGTTCCTATCAACCGTGATAGAGATATGGTGGACCAAGGCGCTATGTACGATGAGGTAAGCCAGGCGCTGAGTAGTGAAGATATGACGCCCAGGATGCTGCAGATGTATTGGCGACAGGCAATAGCGAATTCAGGTAGCGACCACTATATCGAGTACACTCGTATGCCAGAGATGTATGCAAGGGATGACGAGTGGCGGCAAGCGTTCCGCAAAGAGTTTGGTTGGAAATCGTGCATAGGGACAAACCACCTGATCTCTGCGGATGCCACTAGCGAGGGTTGGAAGGTGGTGACGCTTAATCCGGTTGCCACAGGATTTGCTAAAGGGTTAGGCATCAAGACGGATGCCCTGGCCGGCAATTGGATCTCAGGCCAAGGATACAAATCTGTTAATGCTTCAAAGAAGGAAGACAAGGTGATAGGCTTATGTCAGAAGTTCGGAGAATTGCTGGGCATCAAATCATATCCGGTGGAGATTGCTGGTAAGGTTGTAGATGCAGATGTTATCCTTGGTTGGTACAAGGACAACACCGTGCACATCTTGCGCTCCACCTTTGCTATGGGCGGGTTAGAAGTTCTGAAGACCTACCTGCACGAGTGTGGGCACGGTGCTACTGGTGAGGGAGATTATAGTCGCAAATTTACCAATTGGTTCCTTGTAGGATGGGCCAGTATCGTGGATCTTCCAATGGAAACGTTGTCCGAGATGAAGAAAATCAAGAATCAATTGGAGGTGCTGTGATGAATAAGTTCTGCACCTTGGTCATTATATCGAAGGAGAGGGCATCGGAAACAGAACCACACATCATGGCGGAGTTTCCGTTTCTAGTAGGTCAGGGTATCTATGCCGAGTTCCCACACCCGGATGAGGCGGGGATGAGAATCACTGAAGTTTCTTTGGACCCGGCTGCGGCGGATATCACAACTGCGCAAGAGGCATTCCTTAAGAGGGATGACGCGGTGATTGAGTATTTCGTTGATAAGGAAGAGTTTTGATATGGATATCTACTACCACCCGCGCAAAGGCAATTTGTATGATGACGACATGCTAGAGAAGTGGTATCAAGAGGCGGTGGTGAGTGAACACAGGCCACTTCTTAGTGCAGGTAGCTGGCTGACCGTTGCGCGCATCTTGAAGGGAATTGCGGACAAAGACATTCTGCCTACGGATGTTATTATTCATTGGTGGGATAGTACTGGCAATGAGATCATTGCCAAGCCGAACAAGTTGGGCTATTTGGAAGAGTACCCGGAAATAGCTCATAAGATGTTCGAACTTCTGCCTTGGATGATAAGGGATACGGTAGAGGACTATGAATTGGCTTAGGATAATCTTCTTCGAGGTGAACGTTGGATCGCTTTGCACCGGGATTGAGGCGCTACACTTTGATTGGCTAGAGGGAGACGCCAGTTTGCTCAGCATTGGTTGGTGGGAAGGGCGCTTTTATTGGGACTTCTTGTTTCTGAAGTGGGTGACGTCAAAAGTGCAGGAGTGGAAGGAGAAGTAAGATGATACGCATAATCTATGACCGCAATGGTGTTGCCATAAGTGACTTCTATTTGGAGGAGTGGTATCAAGCAATTCGCAACCATAAGGAAGTTTACATATCAACCGTCAATACTATCACCCGCTTTCGGGTGGGTGTGGTAGAGGGAGATCTGTCTTGTGACGACGTTGAGTTCCAGAATGGTATACGTGGTATCATATACAATGTGAATCGCTTTGGGGCGTTCTCTCCCGAGGATTATCCGAATTGGCTTGGCGAGCCAGGTCGTTTGTCTGAGCGTTTGCTGCGTGCTGCTGTAGCGCGTCGCAAGGCCGAGGTCAAAGCCGCTGCGATGCCTTGGAGTTCTGATAGTGAGCGCGTGGTGTTTGCCAAAAGGGTAATGGATAAGGCAGTGCAGTGCGATCTGGATAGTAACCTCAAGATAGCTCGCATCAAGGCAGTGCAAAGGATTATACTGGATATAGAACTTCGCGTAGCCAAGGTTATAGTTGAGAATGTATTTGATGATAATGGTTATGGCGCAGTGCGCGAAGGAGGCCAAGATGGTGGAAATACGGGAACGTAATCCTGTGTCTATTAAGTTATCTCTATCCGACGTGCGGTTGAATGGTGCTCACTTTGTGTATGTGCTACGGGCGCTGATAAGCCATCGTAGTACTGTAGAGTTGGTTGCCAATATCAACCCACGGCTGCCAGGTGCTAAGGTTCTGGCATCTCTTATGGTTGCCGGCCAGGACATAGATGGTATGAGCCAGGACGCGTGGGTAGGCGCGGGTTTGCTTGGCTGGTCGCCTGATGGGATCAAGGAAGAAGTGCTGAAGTATATCCGTACCAACGCTACCAACCGCGATTGGCTAGATGACGACTTCAGAGGGTAGGAGGTAGCAATGCCAACTAATATTGACCTGATACGCTCTGGAATCAATGCTGGCGTATACGATGTGCCAAGTCGGTTGGTCCAGCTCAGCAAAGACACTCAGGAAGCATATGGGTTGGGTTATTATTCTAGGTGGAATCCTTTGTTCATGGCTATTTACTTAAAGAAGTCTTGGCATTATAAGGCTCATCAGCATCGGGAGCGACTATTGTCAGTGTTGGATGTGATGGCCGATTTCGTAGAGTTGCTGAAGTTGGATGAAAAGAAAGCTAATAGGTTCGCTGATGATATCATTCGTGATGAGTCGCCGGTGGCGGAGCAAAAGCGTAGTTCTAGGATGTATAAGTAAGGAGGATGTCATGTTTGCTCAAGGATGTTATAAGGATTGCTCTGTTCGTTCTTGCAGTGTGGGTAATTGGTGCGGGCTTCTCCTATCATACAGGCTGCTGTGCTTAAGTACTTTAGTAGTTGAAAGGTGTGTAATATGACATCAAAACTACAGCGAGCAGGTTGCAAGTCTTGCAAGTTCTATAGTATGATAGGCCATGTTCTAGAATGCTCTTGGTGGGAACTACCAAGGAAGATAGACAATCCGACCCGTGCGCCAGGGTGGTGTCCTCGTAGCCCAGGCATAATTTGTGTTGATGGGAATGCAAGGAGAGTAGGTCATGAATAAGTTCTATGTGTCAAACTATCGGCTTGGATTTGCTTGTAACTCCAGTTCCACTCACAGCATGATTATAACGAAGGATCAAGTGAAGGACAGAGGGTGCGAGGGTGGTGAGTTCGGGTGGGGGGATTTCATTGCATCTAGTCCGGATACCAAGGCGCTGTATATGGGCGCTACGCTGATGTCGAATTTAGTGTCTATGGGGTACCAGCATGATATAGCAGCGGCGGTGGCGAGCGAATGGGCTGGGGTGAAAGTGCCGGAAAATTCCTATATAGACCATCAAAGTGCGCTGGTAATCCCATCTATTAGAGAACCATATATGCATCCGTCCGATTACTTGAGCGTCAATCACAGTTTCTTCGACGATCTGCGCAAGTTCGTTGGCCGGGATGGTGTGGTAGTGGTTGGTGGGAACGACAATGACGACGAGCCTGCTCCCAAGCCTGTTGGAGATCGTATCCACATTGGCGTCCCAAAGGATGATAGACCAGACGATTTCGTGGCACGCAAGGACGGTGAACATTGGGTGATGTTCAATCGAATTACAGGTGGAAAGATAAGATTCTCTTTTACTACGGAAGAACCATACACCAAAGCAACCTGGCCGGAGTTGGTGGATATTAAGATAACAGACTATTGCCAGTATGGGTGTGGGTATTGCTACACCAATTCTGGGTGTAAGGGGAAGCACGCCGATAAGGATTTCTTGCAAGGCCTCGCATGGGCACTGAGTGGTATGGGTGTTATGGAAGTTGCCTTGGGCGGTGGGGATCCAACATCTCATCCTGACCTTAATGAGATCATAGACGTGTTCAACAGTGCTGCAATATCTGTTAACATTACTACAAGGAAGGATGAGCTAAAGAAACTGGTGCCATCTTTCAACAATCTTAGTGCGGTGGCAGTGTCGGTTGGGTACCCATATGAAGTAGTAGATTCTCACGACTGGCAGGTGCGCAATGGTGGTGCAGTGGAAGGTTACAAGTGGCGTAGTCATCCAAAGATGTACGCCAACTTAGTGATGGGCACCATATCGCGTGCGGAGTTCGAAGAATTGATCCATGCTTGCGGCCTGGTAGATGTTACACCAGTGTTACTTGGCTTCAAACATGTTGGGCGCGGTCTTACCTACAAGCCGTTGAAAGGCTATAGTTGGTGGCTGACGGAGGCGGTGCGTGGTGGCTGTCATATAGACACAGCCCTGGCGAGGGAATATGCAAATGAGTTGAAACAAGCTGGTGCCGACTACCGGTCATATTACACTCAGGAAGGCGCATTTAGCATGTATGTTGACGCAGTCTCCGGTGCTGTTGGCCCATCCTCTTACGAATTAGACAAGATGGTATCGGTTGACTGGGCGCATGTTCGCGGTGTAGATGCTATGCGTGATAAGTTGACCGCTATGTTCAATAAGTTTTAAGTGTGCGAGTAGCCCTATCGGCCTATATACTTCCTACTCCATACGCGGTATACTTAAGTTGATGATAAGGGTGGCGCACGGAGTCTTCCTAGGACGCTTGGATATACGTGCGATAAACGGTATAGGCTACGGCCGACTTCGAGGAGCAACAAGTCCAACAAATTTCCGCTAGGACAGTTCTAGAACATCGTGGCGGTCATCTGCGAAACGCTCCCCACCCAACTTTGTAACTGCGAGTAGGCAGGAGGGGTGAGATGGCAAATGGTAACGGGGGTTTCAAGGCGAGAGTGAGGAAGGCACGTCAGGCAGCTCAGTTCGCTGGCGTGGTGCAGCACGATAGGATTGGGCGTCCAGCGCTCGTGGTGATCCCTGGCTCGGTTGGCCGGCAGTATGAGGTCGTGATTGGGCCTGGGGCCAGTAATGGCACAGTGAAAGTCAACTGTGCCTTGCAGGTTGGCCCGCACGCCAAGTATGGCACCGAGCCATGCAAGGGAAGTACAGCTGGGGTGTGCTACCACGAGATGGCTGCCCTGCTGGTGCGTGCGAACGGGACGAAGATTCGGTTCCACGAGGAATGCCCTGGCAAGCGGCTGGCGTTCGGTTGGAGCATAGGCCACCTGCATTCGGCGCAGTCGGGCAAGGACGTGTGGTTTACTTTCAAGTAGGAGGATACAATGCGCTTACAATCGATCTATTGGAATGAGAAGTATGGTGTCTGTGAAAAGCACTGGTTACCTCAGGTTCCATGCTTGCAATGTATAGCAACAAACGATCCCGACATGGAGCTCCGGCCAACTACTGAGGAATTGGCCTATGGATTTACGATAGAGGAGCTCATGCAGGACTTCGAGCGGGTGGATCCCCGAGCAAGGTAGTAAGTGAGTAATATGTTGTGTTGGCCCATTCGTCTAGAGGCTAGGATTTGGCTCTCTCAAAGCCAAGACGTGGGTTCGAATCCCATGTGGGCCATTAAGTTAGGTCTGTTAGGGGAGTATGGTCGTCCCCACTGCCCTGTCAAGGCAGAAATCATGGGTTCGAATCCCATACAGACCGCCAAGAACATGCGATTTACTTTTAAGGCGGTGTGAGATGAAGTTGAGTGCAGGGGAATTGAAGTTGTTGGTGGAATTGGTAAGAGCGCCGCATGCGAAAGGTGAGTGGGTTGCTGCATTTTCGCGCGGTATGCATACCACTGCCTTCATACGCCACACCTTTGGCGTTCGTGTTGATTATAGAACACTTGTCAACTTGGCTGCCAAGGGGATGTTGGTTAGGGACGATGGTGATTGGCGGTGGTCAGAGTTTACTCTCACCGATTTGGGGGAGCAGACTGCCAGAGAGCATAAGTAGGAGGACGGGGATGATAAGCACAATGGTAGCAATGTATGCCTTAGGCAAAGAAATTGCCAGGTGCCAGAAGGAAATGGATGGGTTTGACGACGACCGCTCTTGGGAAGATTTGCCTGAGGTTGATGGCGAAGAGCGGTGCGAGGATGAGCGTTTTGATGGGGATGTGGACTATCTTACATATCCTGAATACGCTTAGCATTTTCAAGTGGGAGGATCACTATGAAGGCTCTTAGACTTCTTGGTGTTGCGGTAATGTGGTTGTTCATTCTGGTTGGGGTAGTTACCAGTATTATGTCCACAGTCCAGGGTACTATGTTCTCGATTTGCGTGGGTAGATGATGAACGCCACTACCGTGTACCTTCTGCACTTTGATGCTCCTTACAAGCATGCCAAGCACTATCTTGGCTACACAGCGGACTTGGATGCGCGTTTGCGCGATCATCGCTCTGGCAATGGGGCTAGGTTGATGGCCGTGATTATGGATGCTGGAATAACATTCCGGGTTGCGCGGTTGTGGAAAGGTGGGCGCGATCTGGAGCGCAAGTTGAAGAACCAGAAGAACGCAGGAGCACGCTTGTGCCCGCTCTGCGCGGCAGAGCGGGCGACCAAGGTGGAGGATTGAGATGAAGTTGCAGATCTTGATGCTATGCAAGGCTTGCGGCCGGAACGTGCAGGCTAATCGGTTCGATGCAAGTCCTTATGCGGAAGATTGCTCGCACTGCGGGCATGAGATTAAGGTTACGTTGACTGCCTTTGGGATCTGCACCTGTGGCAAGAAGGCATTCGAGAGTGTGATAATTAGCAACAACCAGACTGAGTATGGGGAGCCATTTGGCAAGGGCTTCGTGGACTTTGTAAATCTGGCGGCCGATGGTGAAATGACTCCAGGTACTAACCTAAAGTATATTATCGTCAAGGAGGAGTGAGATGGGGACCAATTACTACCTGGTCAACAAGTGTGAGCACTGTGGGCACGAGAAGAGGATCCACCTCGGGAAGATGTCTGCGGGCTGGCGCTTCAGTCTTCAGACACCACCCTTGGAGGCCACACCCGATGGCATCCTAGCTATCAAGACCTGGGCGGCTATGCGCGAGTGGTTGGGCAAGTCCATCCCTGAGAAGGGGTGCATTGAGAACGAATATGGCCATGAGGTCACGCTGGCAGAGTTCGAGGATACGGTTGTGGCTTCTACGCGCAACCCTGGGAACATGAGTCATCACTGGCACTACGGCTCGCATGGCAGGAGTTTCGTCGATCCGGATGGGTTCGAGTTCCAGACGGACGAGTTCTCATAGGAGGCTATCATGTTCGAGTTGGATATGCAGTGGAAGAAGGAATATACCCAGGAGTTGTTTGCGGTGGGAATCATGAAGTTGGTAGAGGAGGCTCTGAATGCGGCTGGTGCTAACTTCGATACCATGCCTGATTGCTCATATGAGCAGGCCTCTTGGAAGGCTGATGTTTCTAGGGCAGTTCTGTATTATAAGTTGGCAGACGAATGTGGATTACATTGTGTGGAGGAATACCAGAAAGAGATGGCTGCCTTGGCAGAGGTAGTTGCCAAACAGGCGGGCGTTTGAGGCCGTGTTGTCAAAGTTATAGGAGGAGATCATGAACGACAATCAGGAAGTGGTGGTTAGGGAAGAGTTTGACGAAGAAGTTGTGCGCCAGTTCGAGACCGTGCGAGCGTGCGGCGCGGTGAACATGATGGACAGACACGGGGTGGGGCAGGTTGCCGATGGGCTTGAGTTCTATGGGCTGGCTGCCATATCAGGTGACAGTAAGGAGTATGGCAGGTTGCTCCATGATTTCGGCCGTCTTATGGATAAATACGGGATCGGGCAGAAGTGATTATGGGTCTGGGACGTTCGCAAGGGGTGGTAGGGTGGAGTATGCTACCGGCGACGTCCCGGATTGACACGGACACCCTGCCCATGCGCCCGAGCATGCGCCAGCAATAATAGTTTTGCCCGCATGTATCGTTGGCAAATATCGCCGGCCGACCGTGACGGGGTGCTGTGAGGCAGGACTTACTGAAATAGGTGTGGTCATGGAAGATAATGAGAAGGCAGTATTGGCAACTGAATACCAGCAGTGGCGCCAGAAGGCCGATGAGGTTGACTCTACGAAGGAGAAGAGCCGGGAGGAAGAGGTAGAGAACTGTCCTAAATTGGATGTGTATCTGACCTGGGCGCTGGATCTGAATGGTAATACAACTCTGCGGGCCATATCTACTGCCCGTAGGCACGCAAGACATGCTAGAGGAGTTTTGAAGGATCTGGTGGAGCAAGGGAAGTTGATAAAGGTATGGACAGAGGTTTCCATTACCAACCACTTGATTGTGAGTGGGGATAATTTGGCCGATAGTACTTTGCTGCCGGATGAGTTGAGGTCATAAGATGATCCTTCCATATACCATCTCGGTCATAATACTAGTCAAGGTGCTATTCGGTGCGCCTACTAGTGCTATGGTGCCACCAGATGCGTTTCTAAGAGCTTGGTATGGCGTTCCTACCAACACTTCCATCCCGGCGCTGGTGCAGCAAGAATCAGGGCGCTTGACATACTATGCTGATGGTGTGATGGAAGGGGTGCTGCAGCGGCGCAGAAGTCTGTTTCACCAGTTGGATTATATCTATCTGCCTGACTGCCTCGTGGCGCTGAATGATAACCACCTGGGGCAGTATGTAGTGTTGCGCTATGGATTACAAGGCGAGAAGTGGGAATTGTGTTACGTGGTGGATCTGGCGCAGGTATCATACCGTTCTGGGCCAGGCGTTGAGGATATATGGCGCCACAATGGTTGCAGGGGTGCTCTAATAGACCATCGTGGATATCGTGAGTGTATGGGGTTGGTGGCCGAGGTAGACTATCATACATGGAAGCGGTTGGGCACAGGATATGTGGGGGTTTATCTACTACCAAGCAGAGAAAGGTAGGATGATGGCAACTAGGTGGTGTTGGATGATGGCCCATCGCTCACAAATACTACTTGTCTTGTCATTGATGCTGGCGGCAGAGTTTGTGGTGTGGGCTATACTCATAGATGTGGTGGCAAGCAACATGTGGGCATTCGGTAATACCAATCTCGGCAAGTTGGTGCGTATAGTATCGTTGATGCTATACTTGGTGCTTGGTAATAGGTAGAGACTATGCCTGCCATCTCTAAGCGCGAAAAGGGTTTGCATGTAGAACTAGACCCAGGGGATGTTGCTTGCTTCTCGTGCGAATATCCTGACTGCGTACAGCCAGAAGGGGCATCACCGAACAACATTTTCTGTTGGTGCCCCTGGGTAGAAAAGCACAACAAGTCTATGGCGTGCACCAAAAAGAATCTGGTAGCATTAGCGCCGGAAGGATACACTACGATAGATGCAGCCTCATACGTAGTCGGTGTTAGCATAAGTATTGTCCGTAGGTGGTGCGATAGTAAGAAGATTCCTTTCATTATTGTATCCGTTCTTGGTAAGCATAGAGTGAGATATGTTCGCGTAGAGGACATAGAACAAATGGCTAGGGTGGAGCGATTGCTGAGATGAGAGGGAGTGGCAATGTAGAGCAGTTCAATGAAGTGATGTATACTCTCCCACAGGCAATTCCCTATTCTCCCACTGAACAGATAGTGTATGATGCCTGGCACCGGCTTGGGAACTTGTCGGCGCATGACTTACATATGGCTTGGCTTATGGCAGTAGTGCATGGACCTAATCGGGCGATAAAAGAATTGGAGGCGGAGAGTGCAGACGCTGAGTGTACGAGAAGTTAG
>Ga0315274_10003905_pt1 | contig 22048 bp, 18 predicted proteins | sample YL17G02_20_MG_FD_203700 | JGI IMG/M metagenome (GOLD analysis project Ga0315274, IMG submission 203700) | Sediment microbial communities from Yellowstone Lake, YNP, Wyoming, USA - YL17G02_20 | ecosystem: Environmental > Aquatic > Freshwater > Lake > Sediment | place: USA: Wyoming | collected...
CCATGGCGCCTCCGCCGCCGCCACCGACGACGACGCCCGCGCCGCCGCCGCCAACGACCGCGCCGCCGCCGCCGCCGCCGCCGCCGCCCACGACAACGCCGCCGCCGCCGCCGCCGCCCACGACGACGCCGCCTCCTCCGCCGCCGCCCACGACGACGCCTCCGCCGCCGACCACGGCGCCTCCGCCGCCGCCACCGACGACGACGCCCGCGCCGCCGCCGCCAACGACGACGCCTCCTCCTCCGCCGCCTCCGCCGCCGCCCACGACGCCGCCGCCGCCGCCGCCGCCGCCCACGACGACGGCGCCCCCTCCGCCGCCGCCGACCACCAAGCCGCCGCCGCCGCCGCCTCCTCCGCCGACGACCGCGCCGCCGCCCCCACCGACCACCATCCCCGCACCCCCCCCCCCGCCCCCCGCCGTCCCTTTCGTCCAGTACGGCATCAAGCACTGGGGCGGCCCCATCATGACGGGCGTGCCGGTGATGAACTACGTCTACTACGGCACGGGGTTTGCGGCGACGACGAAAAACGTTTTAAACGATTTCGCGGGCGCGGTCGGCGGGTCGCCGTGGCTCAACGTGCAGACGTCCTACATGACGCGCGCGGGCGTCGCGCTGCAGAACAAGCTCACGTTTGGGAGCGCGCCGTCCATCGCGGCCACCGACCGGTGCTGGCAGGGGACCGCGTTGACCGACAACGCGGTCGCGGCGGTCGTGTCTTGCATGATCTCCGACGGCCGCATCCCCTACAACGCCAACTCCCTGACCCTCGTCCTGACCGGGTCGGAGATTTCGCAGGGGTCGTCCGCGACGGGGACGTTCTGCGGCAACTACTGCGGGTGGCACTCGTACAGGTGGGAGAGTCTGTTTTTTTTTTTTTTTTTCCTTTCTCTTTCTTCCTCATCCCACCCACCCACCCTCCCCCTCTTCCTCCAGCTACGACTACTCGGGCCGCATGTTCAAATTCGGCTTCGTCGGCTCCGCCAACCGCTGCCTCTCGGCCTGCTCGGCGCAGTCGGCCGGCTCCCCCAACAACAACGTGGAAGCCGACGCCATGGCGTCCATCATTGCCCACGAGCTCACGGAAACGACGTCCGACCCGGAACTGGACGCGTGGTACGACGACAGCGGCATGGAAAACGCGGACAAGTGCGCGTGGCAGTTTGGGTCTGTCTACGCGTCCCCCACGCCGGGGGCGGGCTACGCCAACACCAAAGTCGGCGCCCGCAACTTCTTGCTGCAACTTAACTGGGCCAACAAGGCGACGGCCGGCTTCTGCGACTTGAAATGAGGGGGCACACGGGGGGGGCGCCATTCCTCGCGCCTGCGCGGGCGGCGACGCGTGCCCCGCGTCGCGCCCGCCGCGGCGCCGTCGACCGAAGGCAAATGGGTGGGTGGGTGGGGTGTTTCATGGCGTGTGAGCGCGACACGCGCCGCCGCGACGCGGCGCCCTCTCCCTCCCCCCCCTCGCCGCGCCACCTCAAAATTCCGCGTGCCCCGGGTAGCGAGGGAACAGCGCCACATCCCGGATGTTGTCCACCCCGGTCGCGAGCTGGACGAGGCGCTCGAAGCCGACGCCAAAGCCGGCGTGCGGGACCGAGCCGAACCGGCGCAGGTCGGCATACCACCACAGGGGGGCCCGGTCGACGCCCGCCGCGTCCATGGCGGCGAGGAGGCGGTCCAGACGCTCCTCGCGCGCGGAGCCGCCGGCCAGTTCGCCGACGCGGGGGGCGAGGAGGTCCATCGCGGCAACGGTCTGGGCCTCGTCATCGTTCGCGCGCATGTAGAACGCTTTGATGGCGGCCGGCCAGTCGGTCACAAACACGGGGTCGCCGCCAAAGGCGACGTCGGTGAGCCATTTCTCGTGCTCGGCCGCGAGGTCGCGGCCGAACGCGGGCTCAAACTCGAAGCGGACGCCCGACGCGAGCAACGCTTTGACCGCGTCCGCGTACGGCAGCACGTGATACTTTGTGGTGGCCATGCGGGTGACGCGGTCGATGAGGCCGCCGCCGGCCGCGGCGTCGAGCGCGGACAGGTCGTCAGCGCAATGCTCCAACACGTGCGCCATGCAGTGCCGCACGTGCGCCTCGCACGCCGCCATGGCCTCGCCGAGGCCGGCAAAGGCCATCTCGGGTTCGACCATCCAGAATTCGGCGAGGTGGCGCGACGTGTTTGAATTCTCGGCGCGGAAGGTCGGGCCAAACGTGTAGATGTCGCCCAGCGCGCACGCCGCGGCTTCGCCCTGCAACTGGCCGGAGACGGTGAGGTAGGCTTTGGCGCCAAAAAAGTCGGACGCGTAATCGAGAGACGTCGGCGTCCGCGCGGGCCCCGCGGCGGCCGCCGCGCGGTCCTTGAGCGCGGCCGCCGCGTCCTTGGCCGCGGCCAGGGCCGCGAGCAGCGGGCCCAGGTCGGCGGCGGCGCCGCCCGCTTTGGCGCCGCGCACGGCCGCCCCGGCGGCCACGACCGCGGCGTCGGCCGCCGCGAGCGCGCCCTCCGCCGGCCTCCCCCCGGCCGCCAGCGCGGCGTCCACGCCCGCCAGCAGCGTCGTCACCTGGAACGCCTCCCCCGCGCCCTCGCAGTCGGCGGCGGAGATGATGGGGGTGTGGACGAGCGCAAACCCGGCGGCCCTGTAAAAGTCGTGCGTCGCGTGCGCGAGCGCGGACCGCACGCGGGCCACGGCGCCGAGCGTCTTGGTGCGCGGCCGCAAGTGGGCGACGTCGCGCAGGAACTCGAGCGTGTGCCGCTTCTTCTGGAGCGGGTAGGCCCCCGCGTCGCACGCGCCGACGACGGCCAGCGCGCTCGCCTTGAGCTCCACCGCTTGCCCGCCCCCTCTCGATTCGACGAGGACGCCTTCGACGCGCACCGCGGCGCCGGTCGGGGTGGCGCCGGACGCCACCTCGTCCCAGCCTTCCACCCCCGGCTCGATCACGACTTGCAGCCCGGTCGCAGTCGACCCGTCGGCGACCTCGAGAAAGGCGCGCGCCTTCTGGGGGCGGCAGGTGCGCACCCAGCCGCGGACGGTGGTCGTGTCGCCGGCGCGGCGGGCGCCGCCGTCGGCGCCCAGCAGAGCCTTCACCGTGTGGCGCGGGACGAAATCGGGCGCGCTGCTGGCGCCGGCGGGCGGGGAATGCGGCGCGGGCGGCGCGGCGTCGGCGGCTTTCGGCGCGGCGGCGCGTGTCGCGACGCCCGCGCGGCGTGCCCACACAGGCGGTGGCGCCGTCGCGCTATGCGTCATGAGGGCGGCCCGCATCGCCGGCAGCGAGGCTAGGGCTCGCGCGGCGCGGGTCGACGCGGCCAGCGTCAGCAGCGCGGCCCGCATTGGGCCATGGTTGAGCGCGGGGCGGGAGGTGGACGGACGAGGAATGTGAGTGTGTGGGAGCGGCGGGCTGGGAGGGCCGCGCGAGAGAGTGAAGAGGGGCGTGCCGGCTTGGCCGAGTTCGCTGGCCGCCCGCCTTCAGAACGGCGTCCTCGAGCCTGGCCGCCTGCCGCAATCCCGGCCTCCCCCCGCAATCTTCAGTCACACACACAAATCAAGGCGCGGCCCGCGCGCACCCCCCCGCCTCTTCCGTCCTCACTGCGGCAGCCCAGCCGGCGCCGGCAGCACCGCGCCGCCCGCCTTGGCCAGCAGAGAGAGAGGGCCGCCGACGCCTGACGCAGGCGGCGGCGGCGGAGGAGAGGCGGTGAGGGAGTCGCCCGCGGCGTCCGTGTCCGCGTCGGTGTCGGCGCCGCGCGCCTTGCCGCCACCCCCCTCGACCACCACGGGCAGCCCCAGCGCGCGCGCGGCCGCCGCGCCGCCGTGGGACGCAGCGGACGTGACGCGCGCGCCCACGTAGGCGCGGGCGGCGTCGAGAAAGGTGATGTCGGCGGGGTTGACCGCGCCGCCCGCGGCAGCGGTCGCTTTGGCGGCGTCGTATCTGTCCGAGGTGCCGACTGCATTGGAATAGGCGGACGTGACCGGCCTGGCGCCTCCTGCGGCCGGCGCGGGCGCCCCGGCGGCCGCGACGGCAGCAGCCGCGGCCGCCAGCCGCGCCGCCGCCCGCCCCAACGCCGACCGCCCGGGCGGCAGCGTCACGTTGGCGGCGCGCGCTTGGGCGGCGAGGGCGGAGGCCGCGGCCAGGGCGTCGGCGAGGCGCAGGCCGCGCTCGCCGCCGTCGCCAGGGGAAGGGGCGGCGGCGGCACCAGCGCGCGGCCGGGCGCTGGCGCTCGTTGTCGGCGCTGGAGCCGAGTTGAGGGCGGCCGAGACGGCGGCAAGCAGCGCAGCGTCCTCGGCCGCGCGCGCGGGGGTCGTCGTGGTCGTTGCGCCGGCGCCGGCACCTGCCCCCCCTTCCAGAATGGCGTCGTAGTAGGGCGCGTACGCGCCCGCGTAGGCGGCGTCGCCAGGAGCGCCGGCGCCGCCAACAGGCGCGGCGACCGCGGGCGCCACGGTCCCCACGCCGCCGATCGCGGTCGACACCGCCTGCAGCAGCCCCGCCGCCCCTGGCGACGACGACGCGGTGACGACGCGCGGGGCGGGGGGGAGGGCGGGGATGGAGTCGACGGCGTCGGCCGCGCTTTCCTCCCTCGCCGCCTCCTCCACTTCGTCGTCCAGCTCTGATTCCGCCGCAGCCGCCAGGGCCAGCGCTTTGGCGAGGTCGAGGGGGGGGACGCCCGCGGCGGCGGCGAGGCGCGTGAGCGCGGCCGCGTCGGCGGCAGGGACGCCCAACGTGGTCGCCAGAGAGACTGACGGCGCTGCGGCCGGCACCGGCGACGCCGTGGGCGCGGCCGCGGGCGGCGCGGCGTCGGCAGGGGGCGCGCCGGCCTGGACGGCGGTCGCCGCTGCAGCGGGCTCGGCGTCGGCCTCGGCTCCCGCCTCTTGCTCCGCGCCGCCTTCACTCTCGTCAGGGACGTCGACGAAAATCGTGCCGGTCGGAGAAACCGCGTCAAAAGGGGCGAGACTGTCGGCGACCGCGGCCGCGTCCTCCGGCCCGGCCGCTGTCGCGGCCGCGTCCTCCGGTCCGGCCGCTGTCGCGGCCGCGGCGAGCGTGGCCAGCGCGAGGAGCACGGCGGTGGCGGCGCGCTGGGGGAGGGTGGTGGCGCGCGGTGGGCGCGCGCCGCGCGCGGCGCGGCGTGCCCTGACGCCCCCGCGCGCGCTCCAGCAGCCCCTAGTCGACGCGACCAATGGCGGTCGCTCGGTCGAGGGCGGTGCGACGCCCGCGCGTGCCCGCTCCGGGCGGTGCCCTCGCGCGCCGCGCCATTGCTGCGCGCCCCTCCTTCCCCACCCACCATGGCGCCTGCCTCGCGGCCCGAGCGCGCACGGTGTGGCCCCGGCGTTTGGGCGCGCGGGCCGAGGGGCCGGCGCGAGCGCGCGAGAGTGAGAAGTGCCGCGACCGCCGCGCGCAGGCCCTCGCTTGCACTCGGCGCCGCCGCCTCCCGGGCGGCGGGCTGCGCACCGCCCGCCGCCTCTCTCGACCCGGTCCCGCCCCGGCGGCGCCGTGCCTCAGGGAGAGGAGTCCCTGAGGCGGCCTCAACCCCCCTCTTATTTTTGCTCACGCCGTCGGGTAGGCCGACGCCTTGCCACCCGCCGCCGCCGACGTGGCAGCGCCACCCGCGGCCCCCCCGCCCGACTCCAGGGAGATGAAGGGATCGTAGTCGGGGCGGAAGCCGAGCTCGTAGACGTAGGTGGCGCAGATGGCTCCCGCGATGGGCGCGACCCACTGTGAAGAGTGAAGGGGGGGATGGAGGTGGTCGGCACGAGAAAGTGAAATAAAAAGAGCCAGTGCGGCGAAAACGCGGGCCGAAACCGGCGCCGCGACCCCGACCCCCCCGTTCCCGCGGGCCGATACCGCCGCCGTCGCCCCCACCCCCTCCTCCCTCCTCGATCTCACGCACAAAGATCCACTGTTGAAAGGGCGCGACGCCCGAGAGCAGCATGGTGGCGAGCGAGCGCGCGGGGTTGATGGAGCAGCCGTCCAGGGGGATGGCGGCGAGGTGCGCGATCAAGACGGTGACGCCGATGGCAAAGGGCTGGTGGTGGTGGGTGGTGGGTGGTGAGGCAGGAAGTGTGAAGGCTCGGCCCCAGCCCACACCTCGCTCCGCTCCCTACCGCGAGCACGGGGAGGTGCGCGATCGACCGGTAGCGCGCCGCGTCCGTCGCGCAGAGCACCACAAACATGAGCATAAAGGTGAGGATCCATTCGGCCATAAAGGCGGCAGCGTAGCCTCCTTCGACATTGATCTGGGAAAAAGGGAGGCGAGGGGTCGGCGAAGGGAAGGCGCGCGCGCGCGCGGGGCAGGCGCCCCGGGCGGCAGCAACAGCACGGCAGGCGTGTTGGGCGCGTCGAGCATGCCGCCCGCCCGCGTGGCGCGGGTGGGCGCCGGGGCGGCGTCGGCCGCCGTCGCTCCCTCGGCCCTCGGTCTCTCTCAACCCCTCCCTTCATGCCTGGTTGGCCGCTCCGCGCACGCTCTTGACCGTCCAGACAACTGATGAGAGGGGGAGGAGGAGGCGGTGAGGCGAGGCGGTGAGGCGGCTGCGCGGTCGACGCCGCGCGCCCTCCCCGCCACGCACATGCCGTCCCCGTCGCAGCGCCGCCCACTTGGGCGATGACGTAAGCCACGGCGCGCATGACCGAGATCTTGCCGGCGACAAGGGCGCCGATGGTGATCGCGGGCTGGGAAAGGGACACAGGGTCGGCGCGCGCGCGCGGCTGCCGCGCCCGCCCGCCCCGCCGCCCCCCCCCCCCCCCCCGCTCCCGCACGTTCAGGTGGCCGCCGGAGTAGGACGCGGTCGCGTAGACCAGGACGAAGATGGCGAGGCCGGCGGTGAGCGCGATGGGGAGGACGCGGACCGGGTTGAGCAGGCACGTCGCTTTGCCGAGCTCGTTGCCGGCGTCGTTGTCGCGCAGCAGGCAGGAGAACACGATCTGAGACACGAGGATGAACTGTGGGGGGGAGGGGAGTGGGGGTGGGGTGAGTTTTTTTCTTGTTATTTTTCTTGTTCTTTTTCTTGTTCTTTTTTTTTTATCTCCCCTCCTTTTGTTTCTTCCCCACCATGAACAGCAGCGTGCCCAGGAACTCGGCGCCCATCGCCTTGAGGAAGTTGGAGTTGACTGGGGGTGGCGGTGAGGGTGGGGTCAGGGTCGTGGCCGTCGCGCGCCGCTCCCTCTGCCCTCCCTCCCGCGCCACCGCCGCGCACCTGGTTCTCCAAACCGCGGGTAGATAAAAGGGAACACAGCCCCTGCGAAGGTTGAGGAGGGATGGGGAGAGGTGGGAAGGGGTGGGACGCGGCGGGGGGCGTGGAGGCCGGCCCGCGCGTCGGCTCCCCGCGCCGCCGCCACCCCCACCCCACCCACGCACACTGCCCCTTGAGCTTCTCGGGCACAAACCGCTCAAACGGCGACGGCGGCGTCTCCATGGTGCTCCACTGGTTGATCTGGTTGCGGAATTTCGCGGTGACGGCCGTAGCCTGCGCAGACACTTGGTCCATGGTGACGGGTGGAGGCTGGTGAAGCGGCCTGCGAGGGTGGTGGGGTCGGCGCGGCTCGTGGGCGGGCATCGGGCGCGGCATGCCGCCCTCCGGCGGTCGGCCGCGCCGCGCAGCGGCGGCCGCGCGCCCGCCGACCCTCAAGCCGACGCGAGGGCGTCTGCATAAGTGCCACCAATGCCCTCGCGGGCTGGGCCGGGCACGGCGCGCCCCTTGACGCCGCCAACCACGCGCGACGGCTCTCCCGCGGGTCGGCGGATGGCCGCCCGCCGCCGGCGCCGGCCAAACCACGTCCCACCCCCTGGGCGCCGCGGCGGCCGCGTGGGGCCCAGGATCGGGCCGATCGTTTGTCGACGCACCTTCGAGCGGGGGCAGAGAGAGTGCGCGCCGCGCGCGCCGCGCCACACCAGCACGCTCCTGCTCCCGTCTCTTTCACGCGCCGCCCACCTCCCGCGCCTCGCCCAACCGCACGTAGCACGCCTTCCACGTCGACCCCGCGTTGCGCGCCACTTTCTGCCCTTCCTCCGTGGCCGAGTCGAGGAGCGCGGCGGCCGGGTCGGCCGCGAGCTCGGCGTCGGTCATCCGCCGAAACAGCGGGTGCGCGTCGAGCGACGCCGCCATCCAGCCCCCCAAATCCGGCACATCCGTCACCGTGTAGAGGCAGCCGCCGGGGCGGAGGAGGTAGGCGTAGTCGGACGCGAGGGCGGGCGTCACAATCCGCCGCCGAAAATTTTTGGCCTTGAAGTGCGGGTCCGGAAACAGGAAGAAGAGTTTGGCGAGACTCCCCTTGGCAAACAGGTGCGTCAGGTGGCGTTGTGCGTTGACGCGCAGCGCGGCCACGTTGAGCGCGCGCGGCGGGGCCGCGCGGCGCAGGACCGCCGCGCGCTGGCGCACGTAGTCGCACACCGAGTCCCGCAACTCGATCCCCACCATCAGGTCGTCCGGCAGCAGCGGCGACAGCGAGATGAGGAGGCCGCCAAAGCCGCACCCGACGTCGGCGACGGTCGGGGACGGGAGGGGCGTCCGTTTTTTCTCCGCTTCCGCCGCTTTCTCCTCAAACAGCTTCCCCCAGTCCATGGCCTCTGGCGCGTCCGGCAAGTCTACAAAGTGGCCATCGGAGAGGGGGTTGGCGTGGGCGCGCGCGCGGTAAAATTTCTTTCGGGGGTGCCCGGCGCCGCCCTGAGGAAAAGGGAGGGGGGCGCATTGGCCCAGTCGCCCGCAGATTGCAGGCTGTACGATCTCTGTGCCACCGTCCCTGGCCCCCGCCTCCACCTCCTACCTTGTCGCCAGGAGCGGCGGCCGGCGGCGGCGCGGCGCCGCCCGGCGCGGGCCGCTTGGCCGCGCGCCGCGTCATGGTGGGGAGGAGAGGGCCGGCGGCGGGCCCGCGGCGCGCCGGCGGGGAGGGACGAGTGGCGGCGAGGAGAGAGATTGACGCGGCGCCGCACGCGCACCCCTCGCCCGTCGCGTCTGCCCGCCGTCTCCCTCTCCTCACGTCACATACCCGCCCGCCCCCGCCGCCAACGCGGCCGCGCTCGTCTTGGCGTCCCAGAACAGGGAGCGGGCGGAGGCGACGTCGGCGTCGGTGACGCTCTCGCGGCCCGCCGCGCGCGCGAGCACGGCCGCGGGCGAGAGCAACCCGACCGCGTGCCGCAGGCTCGCGTCCCCGGCCGCGGCCGCCAGCGCGGCCAGCGCGGGCGCGTCCAGGGCCACGCCCTCGACGGCCGCGCGCAGGGCGAGGACTTGGGCGGCTTCGGCGGGGGTGGGGGGCGCCGTGCGCACGATGACGAGCCGGTCGAGCAGGTCTACGGGGACGCCGTGCGGCGAGATGCCGCCGCCGCCGCGCACCCGCGCCAGCCCCCGGTTGGTGGCCAAGATGACGGTGGGGGCCAGAGGGGACTCGAGCGCGCGCCCGAGAAACGCAAAGCACTCGGCGTCGAGCGCGTGCACCTCGTCGATAAAGAGCACGCCCGGCACGAGTTCCGCGACCCCGGAATCGATGTATTTGTCCACGACGCGGTTCACCTCGGCGCGCAGGCGGTCTGTGATCTCCGTCTTCCGCGGCCGCGCGGCCGCCGCGAGCGCGGCGGCGAGGTCGGCGCCGCCCGCGGGGCGCGCGTTGGCCGCATCGAGGTCGTGGAGCGTGACGTCTTGCACGACGTCCCGCCGTTTGTGCACGTCGCCCTTGGGGAGGGGCACAAATTCGTCGGCCTCCAAGTCAAACTGCCCCGCGTGCGCGTCGCACCGGCCCACGCGTTTGACCGCGCCGGACGCGGCCTCGATGTAGATGACGTCGCCAGGCTGTGGAGTGGAGTGGGGTGGGTGGGGTGGGCGTGGTGGCGCAAACGGAAAACACACACAAAACTTCTCTCTCTCTCTCTCTCTCTCTCCTCTCACCGCGACCCGCTCCTTCAGCAAGGCATCGTGCATGGCCGGGTCCAGGCGCAGCTGCTTCCCGCCGCGCGCCGTCTTGAGGCCGAGCACGACGTGCGCGACGGTCGCGCCATACCCCCCTCCCGCTCCACCGGCCGCCGTCGCGACTTCTTCCGGCGTGATCTCGGTCACCTCCCCTTCGTACACCTCTTTCGTCTCCTTAATGCGCAGGCCGATGGCGCGCCGAAAGTGTTCCGCCAAGACTTCCGTCTTTTTCACCTCCGCCGAATAGACCTGCGCGACGAAGCGAGGGTCGGGGGTCGGGTTTGGGGTTGGAACGAGGGTTTCTCGAGGGTGGGGTCCAGTTTTTTCTTCTTCTTCCCCTTCTCTTACCTCTGACGCCACCAGCGGGCAAAAGGGCACGCGCGCCCCGAGCTCGGCCGCGAGGCCGAGCGCGAGCGCGGTCTTGCCGGTGCCGGGAGCGCCTGGGGGAGGGAGTTTTTCAGCGGCGAGGCTGGCCGCCTCCCATCTCCCTTCCTTCCTCCTCTCCTCCTCACCCGCCAGCAACAACGCCCTTCCAGCCATCTTCTTGGCCCGGATCATGTCCACCACCAGGCCGCACGCCTCGCGCGCGGGGCCCGCGCCGACAAACCCGGCGGCGGCAGGCAGGGCGCTGCCGTCGTCCGCCAGCCCCAGTCCTTTGATGTGGGTGTGGGCCGCGACGCGCGCGGTTTTGGCGGTGGAGGCGACCTCCTCGATGCGCATGGTGGAGGAGGAAGAGGGGGGCGGCGCGGCGGCGCGGGCGGGCGCGGCGAGCGGGGGGCGCCGGCGGCCGGGAGCCTGCCGCCTGGTGTCCTGGCGGCGCGCTGGGCGCGCGGTGGGGGTCGGGAGTGGGCAGAGGTGAGGGGCTGGCGCTGGCGATGCCGGCCGGCGCCGCACTGCCCGCGCTGCGGCGGTCGGCGCCGCGGCGCCATGACCCCTTCGCCGACAGAGGCGTCTCTCTCGGCCTCGCGCCGCGGCCGGCGGCCGACCTTGTCGGTCGAGGTGGAGCCCGTGCCCGCCGGCGAGCTCGTGCCGCCCGCCGCCGACGCGGCCGCCCTGCTCGAGACCGATGCCGGGGCGGTGGCTGCCTTTGCCATCGATGCCACGGGCGAGGCCGCGACCATGGCCTTGGTCGACCGCGCGGTGCTCCCCATCTGCGTCGCCCTGACCGCCGTCAATTACCTGGACCGGTGAGGGAGAAGGAGGAGAGCATGTGAGCGCAAGAAAGGGTGGAAACGGGCCCTTCCGCGACCCCAACCACTCCCCCTCCTCTCAGCACCAACCTCGCGTTTGCCGCGCCCGGCCTCAAGGCCGCCCTGGCCCTCACCGACGCCCAGTACGGCATGGGGTCATCTCTCTTCTTTGTCGGGTACTGCGGCGCGCAGGTCCCGCTCGTCGCCGCGGCGGCGCGGTCGCGCGCGGGGCCGGTCCCGTGGCTCTGCGCCTCGTGCGTCGCGTGGGGCGCGCTCGCCGCCGCGACGGCGTGCGTCAAAACTCCGGCCCAATTCTACGCCGCGCGCGTCGCGCTGGGCGTCGCGGAAGCGCCCTCGTTCCCGCTCCTGTGGGGCGTCATCCACTCGTTCTACGCGGAGCGCGAGATCGGGGCCGCGTTTGCGTGGGTCACGGCGACCATTGCCGTGGCGCAGGTGTGGGGAGGGGGGGGGAGGGGGGGGGGGTGGCGGTGGCGGCTTTGTTTCTTTCGTCCACCCCCACCCCCACACCTCAGGTCGCCGGCGGCCCCCTCGCCGCCCTGTTGCTGTCTGTGGACGGTGCATTTGGACTGGCCGGGTGGCAGATCCTGTTTTTGGTGGAATCGGTGCCGACCGTCGCCGCCGCTCTTTGGGCCTTCAACTCCCTCCCTCGCTCCCCGGCCACCGCCGCCTGCCTCTCCCCCGACGCCCGGCGCTGGCTGACCGCGCGCCAGCGGGCCGGGGCGCGGGCGGTGGCCGCGCGGGCCGGGAGCGGTTCCGCGTCCGCCGCGTCCGTGCCCGGCGTTTTTGCGGCGCTCGGAATGTGGCGGATCTGGGCGTTGGGCTTCCTCGACGCCCTCGTCTCCGTCGCCAAGTACTCGCTCCTCTTCTTCGCGCCGTTGCTGGTGGACGCGATCCTGGGGTCTGCGTCCCCGGCGACCGTCGCAGCTCTGACAGCTTTCCCGTTCACCCTGGCCGCCGCGGCCACAGTCGTCAACGCCGCCCACTCGCGCCGCGTGGGCGAGAGGCGCTGGCACGTGGTGTGGCCGATCGCAGCGTGCGCGGTGGGCCTTGTGGGGCTGGCCTTTGCCCTCCCCTGCTCTGCGCCCGCGGCCCTCCTTTCTCTGGCGCTTGGCCTCCAGGTCTACGCCGCGACCGGAGTGGTGGCCTCGTATCCCGCGGGGCTGCTCGGGGGCGAAGCGGCGGTCGTCGGCTACGCGCTCGCGAACGCGGTGTCAAACGTGGGAGGCGCCGTCGGCCCGGCCGCGTTTGGCGCCATCTCCGCGGCCACCGGCGGCTACGGACCCGCGTGCGGTGTCGCGGCGGCCGTCGCGGCGGTGGCGGCGGGGGCCTATGCGGCCGTCCTGCCCCTCCTCGCGCCCGACCCGCCGCCGGGAGGTGGCGGCAAGGCCGCGCCCGCGCCCGGGTCGCCATAGAGAGAGAGGCGTCCCGTGCAACATCCACACACACACGCACTCACGCGCCTGCGCCCGCCGCCACCCCTTCCTCGTCCTTCCCCTCGCCCGCCACGACCCCGCGCGCCGCCAACCCTGCCGCCAGCCTCCCCGCCGCCGCGCGCGCGGGCGGGCAGTCCAGTACGAGGTCGTCCAGGGCGGCGGCGAAGCGGTCCGCGCCTCTCGCGGCCTGGGTGGCCGACACCTCCCCGGACGCGGCGAGCGCCGCCAGCAGGTCGAGCATCGGCGCCTCGAGCGCCGCGTCCGTCGCGGCGGCGACAAGGGCCTGGCGCACGAGCTCGTGGTGGAACAGAGGGGCGCCTGGAGAGGGAGAGGGCAGGGGGTCGTGAGCCTCCACCTGAACCCCCTCTCTCCTCTCCCTCTCTCCCACTCCCACCCACCAAGCTCGCGCAGGCAGCGCCCCGCCTCGCCCCGGTCGCGCGCGGCGGCGTACTCGGCCAGCAGGGCGGCAAACGCGGCGCGCAGCGAGGCGGGGTCGGCCGCGCCGCCGCGCCAGCAGCGCGCAAGCCGCGCGGCGGCGCCGCGCGCCGCGAGCGCGGCGCCGGCGGACGCCACGATAGACACGCCCAGCGCGTCGGGGCGCAGCGCGGGGAGGCAGTCAGACAGGAAGCTAAAGGGAAGAGGGACGGGTCGAGGCCGCCGGGAGCGCGCGGACGCTCGGCCCCCCCTCTCTTTCCCTCCCCCGCTCCCCCCTCGCACCTCGGCGGCAGCACCTCGTCCACCACCGCCCGCCCCAGGAACAGCGCCAGCGCGCGCGGCGCGTCGGGGGCGTCCAGGGCGACGTCTTCCGACGACGCGAGGAGCGCGGCAAACCCGTGCGCGGCCGCCGCGCGCGGCACGGTCGCCGGCACGAGCGCCGCGAGCAGGGCCGACACCGCCTCCCGCTCCCGGTCGCGCCGGTCCAGGGAGGCCAGGACGGCGTGCTTGACAAAGATCCAGGACGCGTCGCGAGGGCCGGCCGCGGCCAGCGCGTCGGCGACCGCGCCGACGTCGCCCGCGTCGAAATGCTCCCGCACCGCCGCCAGGGCGGCCGCCTTGTACGCGACGTCCGTGGGCGACGGCGCCCCGGCGGCCGCGTCCAGCGGCGCGTGGTCGGCGGCCGCCGCGGCGAGCGCGCCGCGGTCGAGCCAGCCGCCCGCTTCCGCGGCCGCCGCCAGCCGGGCCGCCGCCGCGCGCGCGCCGGGGTGGGCGGCCGCGATCGCGTCCAGGGACGCGTCCAGGCGTTCAAAACCCTTGAGCGCTTGCGCGGGGGAGAGCGCGCCCTCGGCCGCCAGCGCAGACAGCAGCGCCACGGCGTCGCCTTCCGACGCGGCGCCCGTCGCCGCCGCGGTCAACGCTTGCTTGACGAGCTCGTGGTGCGCAAATGGGACGGCGAGGGCGCGCAGGGCGGCGGCGGCGGCGCTGGCGCCGCGCGCCGCGAAAAACTCCGCCACCACCCCCCCAATCGCGCGCCGTGTCGCGTCAAAGCCGCCGCCGGACGCGGCGCCCCAGGCGGACGCGAGGGCCTCCCCCGCGTGCGGCGCGGCGAGGAGGGCCGCCGCGGCGTCGCGCACGCCGCCCGCGGGGAGGGACGGCACCGCGGCCGGCGGCAGCGCGTCGTCCGACACGGCGCGCGCCATGAAGGTGGCGATGATGCGGGTGGCGCCTGGGGAGAGGGGGGGGGGGCGCGTGGGCGGCGGCAAGGCAAAAAACCCTGGCGCCAACCTCGGCCCCCGCCGCGTCTTTCGCGCCCCGCACCCGGCACGTCGAGCTCCAGGTCGTCCGCCGCGTCCGCCAAGTCCCCGAACCCTTTGGCCATCTGGGCGGGGGAGATGGCGTCGCCCCCGAGCGCGGCGAGGAGCTCCGACGCGGCCTCGCGCTCGCGCGGGCCGCCGTCCATCGCGAGCGTGACGGCGCGCTTTACAAAAAAGTGGTCGAACGACGGCGCGCCCAGCTCCGCGAGCGAGGTGGCGGCTTCAGCGAGGTCGTGGGAGAGCAGGTACTCGCGCAGCAGGGCGTTGACCTGGGCGTCGAGGGGGGCGGGGGTCGGCGGCGCGCCGCGCGTCTCCCACGTCCGATTATTTTATTTTTATTTTTTTTCCCTCCCCCCCCCGCCCCCCCACCGACCTCGCCCTTGTACTCCGCGATGCGCGTCTCCAGCTCGGCGTGCAGCGCGACGCGGCCGCCGCCGTCGTCGGAGGACCAGTTTGGGTCGCCGGCGTCGAGCGCGCCGCCGCCGCCGCGCGGCGACAGGGGCCCGTCGTCGCCGTCGTCGCCGCCGCCGCCGAGCCAGGTGAATTTGCCACCCGCTCCGCCCTTCTTGGCCCCCCCTTTCCGGGCCGCGCGCGGCGCGTGGCGCTCGTGCGTGCGCTCGCCGCCGCGGTCGACCGACGCGCGGCGCCCTGCGGGCGCGGCGCCGCGCCCGGCGGCCGGCTTGCGGCTTGCGGCCGGCTTGGGGCGGGTCGTGAACAGGCCGCCCGCGGTCGGGTCGGGCGCGGCTGGAGCGGGGAGGGGGGGTGGGGCGGAAGCCGGGGCGCCGCACGCCCCCACCCCCCTCCTCCCTCCTCCCTCCCCTTACCGCTCTTCTTGTTGGCCAGCGCCGCGTCCAGCGCCTTGCGCTGATCGTCCGTGAGGAAGCCGCCGCCGGCGCCTGTCATATTGAGAGGGGGCGGCGCGGCCTGCGACGGGGATGGGGCTGTCAGCGCGCGGTCTCGGGGCCGCGGGCCTCCCTCGCCGGGCGCGCGCCGCCCGCTGGTTGTCGCACCCGGGATGCGCGCGTGCGTGGGCGGGCGGAGGGCGGAGCCGCAGAGGCGCTGGAGTGAAAGCGTTGCGCCGCGCCGCACCACTCTCGCCCGCGACCCGCGGGCCGCGCCGCCCCGCCCGCGCCCCCGCGGGCGCGCATTGGCCGTCGCGAGCGCAGCGTGGGGGCGAAGGACCGCCGCGATGGTGCGCGCGCGCGAGGGCGGGGGCGCGGGGCCGCGCCCGCCCGCTCCTCCTTCGCCAGCCGGCGCGCCGCGATGCACGGTCGCGCGCCGCGGCGGCGGCCAGGCCACGCGAAGCGCGAGGCGCGCGCGCGCGATTCCAACCGCGCGCCCACGCTCCCCACCCCCCTATTTCCACCCAGATTCGGTACCTGCTCCTCTTCTCGCGCCAGGGCAAGGTGCGCTTGTCCAAATGGTACGTGACCCGCCCCCCGAAAGACCGCGCCGCGACGACGCGCGCGGTCGTGCGGGACGTGCTCGCCCGGCCGCCGCGCTCCTGCTCCGTGCTCGAAGTGGGCGACTACAAGGTGCGCGAAGAGAGGGGGGGGGGGAGCGGCGGGCGCGCGCGGCGCGCGTCGTCCGACGCCGGCACCAAAACCACGCCCCCTCTCTCCTTGGCAGGTCGTGTACCGCCGCTACGCCTCGCTCTACTTTGCGGCGGGCATCGACGCCGGCGACAACGAGCTGGACGCCCTGGAAACGATCCACCTCTATGTCGAGGCCCTGGACCGTTACTTCGGCTCCGTCTGCGAGCTGGACCTCGTCTTTGAGTTCCACCGCGCGCACCACGTGCTGGACGAGCTGCTGCTGGCGGGTCGTCTGCAAGAGCCCTCGAAGCGCGCCGCCGTGCGCGCGGTCGAGGCCGCCGACGCGGCTGCAGCGGACGCGGCGGCGGGGGGGTCGCTCGTCGAGACGGCGCTGGGGGCGGGCGAGGTGTGACGAGAGAGACGGGGGGCGTGCGAGTGCGTGGCGGCAGGGAGAAGAGGGCCGCGCTCGCGGCTCGCCGCGCTCCCCCTCTCTTCCGCCCGCCACGGCTCGGCCGCGCCCACATGGAAACAACATGTATTCGGGGCGCCGCCCGCCCCGGCGCCGCCCCGCCCCCGCCTTGGCCCCTCCCTACCGCGACGAGAAAAAAAAAGATCTACCCCTCGACAAAAAGAAAGAGAAACAAACGACGACGCCGGGCCGCCCTCCCCCCGCATGGGGAACGGCGGCCCGCCGTCGTCGTCGCCGTCCCGGCCGTGGCGGCCGGGACGGCGGCCGGTGCGCGCGCCTAGGCCCCGCGCGCGCATCCCCCTCGCCCAGACCGAAAAAGACGCCGCCCCTGGCGCGGCGTTGGAGTGCCCCCCTCCTCACCCGTCGTCGCCGCCGCGCGCGAAGCGGGCGGCGGCGGCGAGCAGGGCGGCCGCGGCGGCGACCGCGTCGCCCGCAGCGGCGCGGGCGACGCGGCCCAGGCGCTCCGGCGGGGCGAGGCCGGCCGCGTGCGGTACGAGGGGGGTGAGGCTGGCCGGCGCGGACGCGTCGGCGCCGGCGTCGGCCGCGGCGGCGACCGCGACGGCGGCCGCGACGAGCCCCGCGGTGCTCGCCGCCGCGCGAACCACGCACGCCCACCCCGGCTTGCCGCCCGCCACCGCGGACGCGCGCAGGGCGGCGCCGGCGGACGCGGAGGCGAGGTAGAGGAACCCCATGACGCGCGCGCAGTCGGCGGCGACGCAGGCGGGGCCAGACGCGGCGCCGCCGCCGCGCAACGGCACAACCCCGCCCGTCGCCGCCGCCGCCGCCCGCCGCAGGGCGGATGCCGCGGTCCTGAAATAGGCCGCTTCACCCCCGATCAGGGCCAGCTCCGCGCCGCACGGCGCGGCCTGCCGCGCGGCGAGCGCGGCGGCGAGCCCCCCGACGAGCCCCGCGTGCGCGCCCGTGCTCAAGCCGACCGGGCCTGTCGCGGCCAGCACAAACCAGACGACGACGAGGGGGCGGCGGAGGAGCCAGTCGGGCCAGGACGCGACGGGCGCGTGCGCGAACCGAAACCTGCCCGACACGACGAACGGGAGGAACGCCGCAAAGGCGACGCGCAGCGCGATGCCCGCGCTCTTGCGCCCCGCCAGCGGCGTCGCGGCGGCCGCCGCGGCGCCAAACGCGTAGGCCGCCGCACGGCGCGGCGCGTCCGCGATGCCGGGCGCGCCCGCCAGGGCCAGGGCGGCGGCGCAGATGAATCCGACGCGGTCCAGGGCGGCGAGGGGCCAGGCGGAGGTGGGCATTTGGGGGGGCAGCGCCGCAATCGGCGGCGCGGCGCGGCGGTTGGGGCGGCGGGCGGCTCGGTCAGCGGCCCATCGGCCGCCTCGCGGCCGGGGCGCGCGCTTCGCGGGGGCGGGGGAGGCGGCAGAGTGAGGACGCGCGGGCGCTGCGCTGGGAAGCTTCACTTTTTGGGGGGCGACGTCACCCGGTAGGTCTTTTTTTTTTTGCCTCCCCCCCCCCCCGCCTCACCCGCCGCGCACCACCTCGCGCGTCACCGGGTCGCGCTCCAGGCCGAGGTGGGAGTCGTAGTCGGGGGAGCGGCCGCGCGCGTCGGCGCGCGCGGCCGCGTCGGCGGCGAGCGCCGCGGCGCTCTTCCCGCACTCGGCCGCGTGCGCCGCCGCGAGCGCGGCGTAGTTGGTGGCGGACGCCGCGATGAAAGCGGCCTCCCCCGGCGCGGTCGCGCGCAGGCGGCGCGCGGGGGCGCCGCCCCAGACCTCGCCCGCGGGCACCGTCGCGCCCGGCGCGACGACCGCGCCCGCGGCGACGACCGCGCCGCCCTCGACCGTCGCCCCGTCCAGCACCGTGGCCCCCATGCCGACGAAGCAGCCGTCGGCCAGGGTGGCGGCGTGGATGGTGGCGCCGTGGCCGACGGTCACCCTCGCGCCGACGCGCGTCGCGCGCGCGGCGCCCGCCGCGTTGTGCTTCGCGGCGTGGATGACGGCGCCGTCCTGTATGTTGGATTCCTCCCCGATCGTGATCTTGTTGACGTCGCCTGGAGCGGGGGGGAGGGCGAGGGCGCCCGAGGGGTCGAGGCGGGGTCGGCACGGCGCGCGCGCGCCACGCCGCGCCACGACGAGCCGCCAAGACCCCGCTCCCTCTCCCTCCCCGCACCTCGCAGCACGGCGTTGTACCAGATGGAGGCGCGGTCGCCGACGGTGACGTCCCCGACGACCGACGCGCCCGGGGCGACGAACACGCCGGCGCCAAGCACCGGCGCCGCGCCCGCGAAAGGTTGCAGGGTGCGGTGGGCGGAGACTGGGGTGGTGGCGGGAGGGCGGCGCGTCGAATCGGGCGCGCCGGGGCGCGGCGCCGGCCGCCGACCGCGCCCTCCTTCCCTCTTCTCCGCCCCACCTTTCTCCGCGCTCGCGAACCGCCCCTGCACGCCCGCGCCCAGCGCGTCCACCACTTGGCCGGCGCGGCGCAGCAGGGAACCGACGATGCGCAGCGGGGCGGACATCGCGCGCTGCGCGGACCGCGCGCGATCGGCGGGCGGTTAGTCTGCGCGGGCGGGAGCCGCGGGCGGGGCGCCGGGGGGCGGCGCGTGTGTGGAGGGGGCGCGGAGGGCGGGCCCGCACAAACCGCGCGCCGCGCCCCGCCCGCCGCCCTCCGCCCCTCGCCCCGGGCGCACGCTCGGGCTCGTCTTCGCGCCGCCCGATCCCGGCGGCCGCGAGGCCGCGCGCGCGCCTTCCGCGCATCGCACCCGCGCGCCCGTGGGCCGTTTCGGAGGGTCGACCGCCGCCCGACGGCTCATTCGAACCCGCGCATCGGCGACGACGTCCCGTGTGAAGCGCGGCATCGGCAGCTGCCTCGCACGATGGCCGCCATCGGCGCCTTGTACGTTTTGTCGCTCCGGGGCGACGTCCTCGTCGCCCGCACCTATCGCGACGACGCCGAGTGAGAGAGGAGAAGAGTGGGGGTGTGGGGTGTCGGCCGCGGCGCGATGCGGCGCCTCAAACGCCCCACGCCGTCCCTCTTCAGCCCGGCCATCCCCGCGGCGTTCCGCGCGCACGTCCTGGGCGACGCCCGCCCCGCGGGGACGGGCGCGGCCGGCGGCTCCCCCCCCATCGTCCAACTGGGGTCGCTCACCCTCATCCACATCCGCCGCGGCGACGTGCGCCTCGTCGCGGCGACGCGCGCCAACGCAAACGCGGCCGCCGTCCTGTCCTTCCTCTCCCGCCTCGTCGCCATCCTGACCTCCTACTTTGGCGGCGAGTTCAACGAGGTGGGGGAGGGGGGGAGGGGGGGAGGCTTGGCGGCTGCGCACGGCGCGCGCGCGGCCGCCGACCCGACCCCTTTTCACTCTCTCCTCGCGCCCCTCGTGTCTCACAGGCCGCCGTGCGCAACAATTTCGTGCTCGTCTACGAACTCCTGGACGAGGCCGCGGACGCGGGGTGGCCGCAGACGACGGACGAGGCCGCGCTGCGGGCGCTGGTCTTCCAAAAAGTAAGATTGGGGTTAGGGTTTGGGATTCGGGTTTACTTTAGGGTTGCGACCAACCCTTGTGATCTCCCTCAGGGCTTCGTCACCGCCGCCGCGCGCGCCCGGCGCGAGGCTGCCGCGTCCGCGTCCACGCTGCAGGTGACTCCAAACGCCACCCCCGACCCCCACCCCCACCCCCACCCCGACTCCCACCCCCACCCCCACCCCCACCCCCACCCCCACCCCCACCCCCACCCCCACCCCCACCCCCACCCCCACCCCCACCCCCACCCCCACCCCCACCCCCGCAGGTCACCGGCGCGGTCGGGTGGCGCAAGGAGGGCATTCGCTACAAGAAGAATGAAGTGTTTTTGGACGTTGTGGAGCAGGCGAGCGACGGGCGGCGGACAACGGGGAGGGGGTGACCGGGCCGGGGCGTGGGGTGGGGTGGGGCCGACCACCGGGTTCCCACATTCCTCGTTTCCCGCTCCTGCGCACAGGTCAACGCGCTCGTCTCCTCCCGCGGCGCCGTGCTGCGCGCCGACGTGTCGGGCGCGGTCACGGTGAAGGCCTTCCTGTCCGGCACGCCCGACGTCAAGCTGGGCCTCAACGACGCGCTGACGGATGTGTCGTTTCACCAGTGCGTCAACCTGGCCCGCTACGGGGCCGAACGGGTGCGGGGGCGAGGGCGGGGCCCGCGCCCTTGATTTTTGTTTTCGCGGCCCGAAACCGACCCCCCGCCCCGCCCCCCCCAGGTCGCGTCCTTCGTCCCGCCCGACGGCGAGTTTGAGCTCATGCGCTACCGGTGCGCCGACGGCGTCTCCCTGCCGTTCCGGCTGCTCCCGCTCGTCACCGAGGTCGGGCGCACGCGCGTCGAGGTGTCGGTCAAGCTGCGCGCCGCGTTCGACCCGTCGCTCACCGCCACGTCCGTCGTCGTCCTCATCCCCGTCCCGCCCACCGCCGCGGCCGCCGACCTGCACGCCAGCCACGGCAAAGCCAAGTACGACCCCAAGAAAGGGGCCCTCGTCTGGAAAATCGCGCGCCTGGCCGGCGGCGCCGACGCCGCGCTCGCGGGCGCGGTGCGCCTCGTGTCCACCACGCGCGACGCCAAGCCGTGGGCGCGGCCGCCGGCCAGCCTGTCGTTCCAGGTGCCCATGTTCTCGGCGTCGGGGCTGCGCATCCAGTATCTCAAGGTGCGGCGAGTTGTCGGGGTTGCGCCAACCCCGACTCCAACCCCGACCCCCGACCCCCGACCCCCACCCCGAACCGACCCCTAACCCTAACCCTTACCCACACCCTAACCCATGCTCCCCAGGTGTGGGAAAAGTCCAACTACAAGGTGGACAAGTGGGTGCGCAAGCTGGCAGTGGGGGGCGACTTTTCGGTGCGCATCTGACGGGCGCGGGGGGAGGGGGGGTGGGGGGCGGGGGGGGGGGGGGCGCGGTGTCACTCTTCCCCGCGCGCCCTCGCGCCCTCTCCCCGCCGCGCCCATGCCCCCGCCGCCCCCGCCGCGCACCCGGGACCCGATCCCCGTCGACGTGGCGGTCGTCGGCGGCGGCGTCAGCGGCACCCTGGCCGCCGCGGCGCTCGCGCGCGACGGGGCGACCGTCCGCCTCCTGGACGCCGCCCCCGCCCCGGGCGGCGTGTGGCGCACCGCGGCCAACTCGTACAGCACGCTGCAGGTGGGGGGAGAGAGGGAGAGAGGGCGGGCGGGAGGGCGGTCGTTGTTTTTTTAGGGTCGCGTCTCTTTCCGCCCTGATCCCCACTTCTCCCGCCCTCCAGGCCTACGCCTGCCTGTACGAGTGGGAGGGCGGCCCCTCCCTGGCCCCCCACCCCCTGGCCCGCGTCGGCGCGGCCGCGGTGCGGTCCGCGGTCGAAACTTTTTCGAAGGGGCGCGGCGTCGCGGCGGTGACCACCCACCGCGCCACCGTCGTGGCCGTTCGCGACGACACGGACGCAGGGTGCGGCTACCTGGTCGACTACGAAGTGGCGGGTGAGGGGGGCGAGGGCGGCGGCCCCCCCGCCCCGCCGCCCGACCGCCGCACCGTCGCGGCGGCCGCCGTGCTCGTCGCCTCCGGCCTGCTCGACCCCCGCCCCGCGTCCTTGGCCGACCGCGGTTTGCCGACGCCCGGGGAGGAGTTCCAGGGGGTGGTGTGCGACGCGGCGGCGGCGCGCGGCGCCGACTCGCCGCTCGCCGACCGCGCGACCGTCGCGCGCCGCGCCGTCGTCATTCTCGGCTCCGGCGCGTTCGCCCTGGAAGCCGCGCACCGGGCGGTGGTGGGTGGGGCGGCGTCCGTCACGGTGCTGTGCCGCAAGCATGAGCAGTGCGCGCGGGGGG
>Ga0315274_10003907_pt1 | contig 22043 bp, 16 predicted proteins | sample YL17G02_20_MG_FD_203700 | JGI IMG/M metagenome (GOLD analysis project Ga0315274, IMG submission 203700) | Sediment microbial communities from Yellowstone Lake, YNP, Wyoming, USA - YL17G02_20 | ecosystem: Environmental > Aquatic > Freshwater > Lake > Sediment | place: USA: Wyoming | collected...
CATTAGCGAATATCATAATATCTCCTTTCATCAATTCTGATGAAAAAGAATATCACGATAATGCTAAAATTTAAAGGAAATTATTGATACTTACTTAACGGGGAAGTATGTGTTTATAATGGATTCCCGTTTTCACGGGAATGACATAAACGCAATCATTGTCATTCCAGCGAAAGCTGGAATCCATCCTATGCAAGATTCATTCCCCCGTTATATCCCAAAGAGCCGAAAAAATTAGGTATATTAAATAAATATTGATCTAGAATTTGGTGTGTCAGATTGTTATAATATGATATAATACCAATTGTTAATTCAAATACTACGTTGGTAGCCGCATCCCTTTAGGGTGTGCTTCCGCAGGCTAAAGCCTTCGGCTACCTATATATAGCGTTTCTATTGAAAATTGGTATAATTATTCTTTATATTATACGGTGAATATCCCATAGCTTGCGAAAGGTAGTTTGTTATGAGTAAAGAATTTGATTCTGATATACGTGACCCCGAACCACCGATTATCTATCCATGGAAGGTCATTAACATGAACACGGATTATTGCGGGCAATGGCTTGTAGGCGGTGATCTGGATGGTGATGGTGAAATTGAGTTTGTTGCCGCCAGAAACCACGATCAGATAGTCACCGCACTAAGCGCATATAAGCTGGATGGGACGCTGATGTGGACGTGGGGAAAAGCTGGTGCCGGCGGAACTATTCTCACTTACGACATCCCTGTGCAGATTCATGATATTAACGGTGATGGTAAAAATGAAGTCCTACTGAGTGAAGAAGGCGATCTCGTCATACTCGATGGTTACAGTGGAAAAGAGATTGTGCGCTATCCATTACCAGAAGGATTAAACGTTGCTGATTGTATAACTTTTGCCGATATTTCAGGGCATGGACGGTATTCCGATATAATCATCAAGACCCGTTACACAAAACTCTGGGCTTATACAAACGACTGGAAGGAACTATGGAACTGGACAGCGAGTGAGTATTACACCTGCCATCATCCAACGCCTGTGGATATTGACAGAGACGGCAAGGATGAGATTCTGGCAGGCTACACGATGCTTGATCACGATGGTTCAGAAATGTGGACGTTTAAATCAAACAAAGTTGACCTTTCCAAAGGGCATCTCGATTGCTGTCGGGTTGCTGAAATCGGAGCTAAACCGAAGGATTTTCGTTTTGTCGTTACCTGCTGTGGCGCAGGGCTGATCGCTATGCTTGATGGCTTGGGTAACGTAGTATGGGAGATTGAAGGACATCACTTTGAATCCCCTGACGTTGCTTCAATATCTCCGAATCACAAGGGCAAGCAAATTTATGTTGATATTGACCATCACACTTATGGCGATTTCATGGGATGGCTGATTAACTTCAACGGTGAGCTTATTGGAAAATTCATGATGAATTACAGCAGGCATCATCGTCTGGTTGATTGGAACGGAGACGGGCTTTATGAGATAGTTTTAGCGAATGCTTTGGCGATATGCGATGGCACAGGCAAGAGAGTTGCATCTTTTGATCTTAATGGTAAAGCGGAAGACGTGAGAGCAGACAAAAAAGCAGGCGACCCCGGTCCATTGGTATCAATTCTTGATGCGACAGATAGTGGCGCGGGTGACGTTATACTCCACACTGACGACATGATATTCGTATACAAAAACCCATCAAAACAAAAGGCTTTCATCCCTGACAGCGTGAATTTTACGCTTTATTGACATATATCCCCGCCACAAGTCTAAAGTATAGGATATTATATCCCATAATCCACCTTAGCTTGTGGCCTAATTTTCGGGGGTAATATCAATTTCCAAAAATCATAGTGCATTATATCATTTCTGTTATTTATTTGTGCATAACTATTATACGCAGGACACGCATCAGCGTGTCCCTACGGTTAATTCTAATGCACAATCAATAAATAGAATTGGTATTATCACTAAATGTGAAGAGGAATAAAAAATTGCCAATAGATAAGGGGCTATACAAGAAGCTTGAAGCTGTAGTAGGTGAGCAGTATATATCCGACGCCGATCTGGACAGGGTATGCCATTCGTATGATGCGACAAAGCAAAGGGCGTTGCCTGACGTAGTGATAAGACCCGGGTCCGCTCAGGAAATATCCGAAATACTTAGACTCGCTAATGAAAACCTTATGCCCGTATATCCAAGAGGAGCGGCGTCTGGATTAACGGGCGGGGCTGTGCCATTGCATGGCGGTATAGCTCTTGATGTGACTCGAATGAACAGGATAATCGGGATTGATGAAGCAAACCTGACAGCAACGGTTGAACCCGGTGTCGTGATTGCTGATTTTCAGAATGAAGTTGAAAAACGAGGCTTACTCTATCCCCCTGATCCTGCCAGCAATAAGTTTGCCACTATGGGCGGATCGGTTGCGGAATGTTCCGGCGGGCTGAGAGGGATGAAGTACGGCGTCACGAAGGATTACGTTATGGCACTGGAAGTCGTGCTACCGACAGGTGAGATCATCAAAACTGGCTCTAAGACGTTGAAAAGCGTTACCGGATACGATCTGACAAAGCTGTTCGTCGGTTCAGAAGGCACGCTGGGAGTTTTTACAAAAATCACTGTCAAATTGATACCACCACCCGAAAAAATTGAGACGATAAGAGCTTATTTTCACAGCATCAAAGAGGCGGCGGACACCGTTTCTGCTATAATAGCCGCCAAGATCGTGCCAAGAACTTTGGAGTTCGTTGATGAGGAGTGCATTAAGGCGGTCAGAGTATATACAGGTTTCAACGTTCCTGAAGGTACGAGGGCTTTATTGCTCATAGAGGTTGATGGTTCTGCTGAGACTGCTCAAAAAGACTCTCAACGAGTTATAGAAATATGCAAGAGTAATAATGCCTTTGAAGTAGAGAAAGCTGATACCGAAGAAGAAAAGGATTCTCTCTGGGCGATAAGGCGCAGTATATCACCTGCGCTCTACGCTATCAGCATTGGCAAGGTCAGTGAAGATATATGCGTACCACGAAGCAAAGTAACGCAGATGCTTGAAAGTATAGGCGAGATAAGCAAAAAATTCGACTTCAGGATCGCTAACTTTGGTCACGCTGGTGATGGAAATATTCACGTTAATATCCTGACTGATCCATCTGTTCCCGGTGAGCTTGAACGTGCAGAGAAGGCTGTCGAGGAGATATTTGGGAAAGTCATAGAACTTGATGGAACGCTGTCCGGCGAGCATGGGGTCGGGAATACGAAGTCGAAATATCTGAGTCTTGAGATTGGTTCCAGAGAGATGAAACTGATGAAGGATATAAAGAAACTCTTTGATCCCAATGGAATACTTAATCCGGGTAAGATATTTTATGATAAAGAAATAAAAAGCGGATAACGCAGATCGGGTGGATTTACGCAGATTATTTTGCAATTTTCTGAAAATTCGGTGTTTGTGCAGTTTTGTAAGGGCGTATTGCATACATCCTGCGAAATTATAGCAAAGACATGATCTACTTTTAACATAGTCACCAAACGGTTTGCTAGCTAAGTTTGTTATGTTTATTTTAGGACACGCATCAGCGTGTCCCTACAAAATGTCGTCTTTTATTGACATAGGGACACACTGCTGTGTGTCCATCTTAAATAATTATGAAATACGATCCCGACAAACATCACCACCGATCAATTCGCCTAAAAGGCTATGATTATTCACAATCAGGCGCATATTTTATTACAATATGTACTCATGATAAAAAAAGCCTATTTGGTAAAATAATTGACGGAAATATGGTATTGAATGAATTTGGGAAAATTGTTAATGATGAATGGATCAAAACAGAGCAAATTCGTAAAAATGTTAAAGTAGATGAATACATAGTTATGCCAAATCATTTACATGGAATTATCGTAATCAATGGTAATCGTAGGGACACACTGCTGTGTGTCCCGTCAGAATCATTTGGCAAACCAGTTTCAGGATCGATACCAACAATAATTCGTGGCTTTAAATCCGCTACGACCAAACAGATAAACGAATTGCGAAGAACACCTCAAATGTCAGTATGGCAAAGCAATTATTATGAGCATGTTATTCGTAATGATGATGATCTTAACGAAATACGTGAGTATATAATCAATAATCCGTTGAAGTGGGATTTGGACAGAGAAAATCCAATTAATATTAAAATGTGATAAGTTCAGGACACGCAGCAGCGTGTCCCTACGGTGAATTCATTAATATATTGAAAGGTTGAATTGTGCTTATAGACGAAGTAAAGGAATGTTCGAAATGCGGTATATGCAAGGCGGTATGTCCTGCTTTTCTCGTTGCTAATAACGAAGTGATGTCCCCAAGGGGCAGGATAAGCCTCGTGGAGGTAATGCTTGAAGGTAATCTGTCGCTTTCTGATAGATACGTAGACACGATTAGAACGTGCATCAAATGCACACGGTGCGCTGATGTCTGTCCGTCAGGTATCCGACCTGATAAGATTGTTCAATCGGCACGTGAGATGCTTTATGGCACTTCTGCGACACCTGATGAGATTAAAAAATTATTGCATATAGTTCTTGATCCAGAGCAATTTCGTGAATTTCTTAATAATAATTATGCTTATAACAATCCTGCCGATAAGATACCACTCTGGTTTTTGCCTTTAATGTTTCATGGAAGGGCTTATCTCTCAGAACTGGCAGAAAAGACTGTTCTGGAGAAAAACCCTGAGTATACGCCTGCAAGTGGTAAGCTAAAGGTTGCTCTGTTTTTGGGATGCTCTGTAAACTACTCACAGACTGCCATCGCTGACTCCGTTATAGGTGTGCTGAACAAACTTGGCGTGAGCGTTTTTCTTCCCAAAGAGCAGATCTGCTGCGGTGCGCCATTGCTCTTTTACGGTGATAAAGAAGGCGCAGTAGAGATGGCAAATCGAAATGTCAAAGCGTTAAAACACGAGGATTTTGACGCTGCTGTAACCCTGTGTCCTGCATGTGGCGTCACTTTAAAGCAGGAGTATGAGCGAATATTGGGTGATGGTGTTGAAAAATTCATCTCAAAAGTGTATGACGTATCGGAATTTATTGCTAAGTTTACCGATTACCCATCTCAACAGATGGATGCGTCTGTGACTTACCACGACCCCTGCTATCTTCGATTGGGTCAGAAGGTGTTTAAAGAACCCAGACAGATATTGAGGAATATAACCAATTTTGTAGAGATGAAGGATGCTAATAAATGCTGTGGTCTCGGTGGTACGCTTGGGCTTTTCCATCCTGAGATCTCGATGAAGATAGGTGAAAGTAAGGTCAAGAACATCCTGCAATCCGGGGCTGATGTAGTAGCGACCGGGTGCCCCGGATGTATAACGTTTATGAGGCATTTACTTAACGAGAATGGTGTAAAGAAAGAAGTGCTTCATACTATTCAGGTTCTTCAGCGAGTATTTTCTGCATGATAGAACGGTAAAAGATTATGGGTATATGAAATCAGAAGAACGAATGTTTTTTGATTCTGAAAGTCAAATAGTTTGACTAAGTCTAAAAAGTGTAGATGTATGCAAAGTAAAAAAAAGTTATTGAAATATAAAAAAGTTTCAATATAATAAGTATTTAGCGGATAGTGATCTTCTGTATTTGGATGGTATTCAGGGTTTAAAAGTCGAAAATTGGTAATTCTAAATGTTATTGGAGGTAGAAATGAAACGTATTATTATCGCAGTATCATTACTATTGGTCATTCAATCCATAGCCAGTGCTGATCTATTTCAGTACGTTGCGAAGGAGGATCCGAGCTTCAAATGGGAGAAGGTCGAACAACAAGCACTTCCATTTGATATGCAGAGGTACGACATCGATCTGGTATCTCAGACATGGAAGGACATAGCATGGAATCACAGGCTGACACTGATAAAACCAAAGGCAATAAAAAATCCGACAATGGTGTTCTTAATAATAACAGGAAGCTGGAATAAAAATAAAGATAACTCTGAAGAGGTTATGTATGGTTCAGCAATTGCCAGTGGTATAGGCGCACCCGTAGCAATATTGTATGACGTACCTCGTCAGCCATTATTTAATGGGCTGAGAGAGGATGGATTGATCTCGTATACTTTCACAAAGGTTATGGAAACTCAGGACACTGAATGGGCATTACTGCTTCCGATGGCTAAGTCCGCAGTTAAAGCGATGGATACAATTGAGCAATTCATGAATCAGGAACTAAACACCACAGTCAATGGGTTTGTGGTCGCAGGCGCTTCCAAGAGAGGCTGGACGACGTGGCTGTCATCGGCAGTTGACGGAAGGGTCAAAGGCATCTGCCCGATGGTATACGATAACCTAGACCTTCCTGCGCAGATGAAGCATCAAGTTGATACATGGGGAACGTACAGCGAACAGATAGATGATTACACCAAGCTTGATCTACCACAACAGTTGCAAACCGAAAAGGGCCAAAAACTTGCGGCATTGGTAGACCCCTATACTTATAAAGATCGGATCACCATGCCAAAGCTTATCATCGTAGGAAGTAACGACAGGTATTGGCCATTGGATGCTATGAACATTTATTTCAATGATCTTATTGGTGAAAAATACATCCTTCGTGTGCCAAACAAAGGACATGACGTTGGAGACCCTGATAGAATTATAAACGATGCCATAGCCTTTTTCAAGAAAATCAATGGAGATTTAGATTTTCCAAAATTATCATGGGTATACAATGATGATGATGAAGGAATTGAACTCACAATCACGCCTGACCAGAATCCGAAAAGCGTTTCCGTCTGGGTAGCTACGTCTGATACGAAAGACTTCAGGAACTCCAAGTGGCAGGAAACAAAGCTGGAGCCTATAGGCTCGCAATATATGTATATTCTCAAGAATCCTCAAAATGGATATGCGGCTATCTTCGGCGAAGCTGTCTATCCCTCTGGTGATAAGGAGTATTTCCTTTCGACAGAAGTGCGCATTATAGGAGAGAAGTAACGAGTGACGGGTGAAGATTGGAAACAATGAATGTTATTTATACTTATCATCTGTAATTCGTCACTTACTGTTATGGATCCCCGCTTTTGTGGGAATGACAGAATATGCAACCAGTCGTTAAGACATAGGAGGCACTGTAAGGAACGCATCTGTTGTGTCCCTGATTTATTATGCATAAAAACCGTGTTGATGAATTTTTAGTAAATCCAAAAAAGGCTTTATTTACGCTTGCTATTCCTACTATTGCAGGGATGTTTGTGCAGATCATGTATAACATTGCGGATACTGCTTTTGTAGGAAGGCTTGGCGCAGATGCCATTGCCGCTTTGACTTTCTCTTTTCCTCTGTTCTTCATCTTGATCTCTGTAAATTCGGGAATCGGCGTAGGAATGAGTTCGTTAATATCTCGCCTTCTTGGAGCAAAAAACAAAGACGAAGCTGAAAATGTGGCTATGCACGGATTACTTATCTCTATTTCTATGGCGATAGTGATCTCCGTGGTTGGCATACTTACATTAGGTCACGTTTTTCGTGGGTTTGGCGCCTCTGAAACAGTCGTCCCGCTCGCTGTAGATTTCATGTCTATCATTCTGTTTGCTATTGTATTCATGTTTGTCTCGTTTATAATAAACTCGCTATTTGCGGCTCAAGGAGACACAAAGACTCCCATGAAGATGCAAATAACGTCGTTGGTTGTGAACATAATTCTTGAGCCAATATTCATCTACGTTCTTGGACTTGGAGTGAAGGGTGCGGCATTGGGGACGCTTGTAGCGTTTGTAGTCTCTTTGTCAATTGGCATTTATTTCATCAGAAAAAAGTCTTATCTAAGGCTTCGCTGGAGTGCATTCAAGTTCACACCGAGAATTATAAAAGAGATATACTCAGTAGGAGGTGCGGCAACGCTTATGATGCTCCTTATCTCTATTTACACTATGTTTATAAACCGATTCATGTCACATTATGGAACAGAGTACGTTGCATCATTTGGTATTGTTGTTAGGCTGGAGAGTGTCGCAACGATGCCTGTAATGGCACTTTCGATGGCTCTGGTAACACTCGTTGGCATGTTCTACGGCGCCAAGAGATTTGATCTGCTGAAAGACATAATTCATTATTCAATGAAGATGGGAGTCCTATTCACTTCAACAGTAGGAGCATTGTTCTTTCTGATGCCTTATCCGTTTCTGAGGATATTTACTCCAGATGCCAACCTGCTGTCTCTGGGTTCGGCATATATGAGGATAGAAGTATTCACTTTTCCTCTAATGATCATATCTATGCTAGTCAGTAGAGCGATGCAGGGAATGGGATTTGGTTTGCCGGGGTTGGTACTCAACTTAATCAGGGTGATCATTGTCGCTATACCTACGGCTTACATTTTCGTATACGTTCTTGGCTATGGTTATATGTCAATCTGTGTTGCCGCTATCCTTGGAGGGATCGCATCAAACATAGTCGCCTTTATTTGGCTTCATATTAAACTGAGAAAATTTAATTCACGATCTGATGCTGCCGAAGACGGCATAGGCCAGGTAGTTGAAGAAGCCGAAATTGCGGAGTAATAGCATTTATCTATAAGGCAATATAGGTCAATAGGTCTATGGGTCTATGGATCTATGGGGATATAGGGATATATAATACATAAGTAAGCTTTCCCATTAAATAGAAAGGAATTTAAAGATGCAATGGAAAATTGAGATCGGATATAAGCCAAACGCCACAGATGCTATGGGCGAAGGGATAAAAAAGGATATTGAGGATCTGGGAATATTAGGTGTGGATTACGTGAAAACGATGCAGTTATACGTGATTGAAGGCGATATTCCTGAATCTGACGTGGAGAATATATGCAAAAACCTCTTGACAGATAGAGTTACTCAGTATTATGAGTATAAAAACTCGGATCGCCATAAAAATGACACCGGCGCATGGATGGTTGAGGTGGCTTATAAACACGGTGTCACCGATGCTGTTGGCGACAGCACTGTTAAAGGTATAAATGACCTTGGCATTAACGGAGTTACTTCTGCAAAGACAGGTAAAAGGTATATTATAAAGGGCAATTTGAGTGAGGATGACATTACGGTTATATGTCGCAGGCTTCTCGCAAATGACGTGATACAGAATTATACCTATCAGAAGATATAATAAGGGGTTTTGAATCATGTGTTCGTGGAAGGTTCTATTATCATGCGTTATGACTTTCATGCTTATGATTATCATTATTGGCTGTTCCAACTGCAATAAGCAGACTGACTCGGAACAGCCTGAATCGAAGGAGGGGAGTAATATGGCAACACTCCAACTCATCAGCACTGCGTTTAATGAGGGTGAACTCATTCCATCAAAATATACCTGTGACGGAAAGGACATATCGCCACCTCTCAAATGGAGTGGAGTACCGAAAAATACTAAAAGCCTTGCTCTAATCTGTGATGACCCTGATGCACCTTCGGGAACGTGGGTTCACTGGGTCGTATATTATATTCTTTCAACTGTGTCTGAGCTTCCAGAAGGGGTTCCAACTAAGGAAACTACGTCTGATGGACTTAAACAGGGAACTAACGACTTTAAGAAAATCGGGTACGGCGGTCCGTGTCCACCAAGCGGCACTCATCGTTATTATTTCAAGCTCTATGCGTTGGATACAGAATTACAACTATCTTCAAAGGTAAAGAAAAGCGATGTAGAAAAAGCAATGAAGGGGCATATTCTTGCCACAGGTCAGCTTATGGGAAAGTATAAACGGAAGTAATTAATGAACAAACACGAAAAACTTTTACTTAAGATATTGCGTGGTATATCCGATGCAGATATGCCATTTGATAGTTTGTGTGGATTATTATTTTATTTAACGTCAGTTCGATATAACAATAGCAGGTAAATGACTGAAATCCTTAACTCTGATGTTTAGAGATGGCTTCTTCTCTTTGTGAGTATAAGCTATCAAAGACGATACTGCATTTACCATGAAATTAACTGGACTTCTATGCCTAGTAACCTTTGGTGCTAGTTTAAGGCTGAATTCAGCAATTGACAGAGGGACAAAACCATTTTCATCAGGTTGAAATCCATTGAACCAATATGTTGAATAAAGCCATTCTCAGCTCCGCTGAGTCGGGAATACAATTGTGAATCCTGGTTTCGTTTCAAAGTATTCCCATGCCTTGTGGCGGGAATGCTTGAAATCACAGACATAAGTTAGCATTGATAATACTGTTTCGATAAGCATCCTGACGTTCCATTCACCACTCTGTTCTTCCGTTGCACGGCGGAACGTGAGTTTGCATATACGAAGATTGGTCGGATGCCAATCAATCTTCTCAAAACCGGTGTCTGAGAATACAACCATTTGCTCTTTTACATTATCAACCAAGTGCTGAAAAGCTGAACCGTCATAAACATTTCTCAGGGGATACCACCGAGACCCCAAATCATTGTCGGTGTCGCAATCCCAAGAGACGACCAATCAGAGGTGACTGAGCAGAAAACATATAGACAACAAAACAGCAAAGCTCTATGGGAGGCTAAAAGCTGGTATAATTAATTGCTTTGGTCCGAAAGATAGGAATCAAAGAAGGATTGCAAAAACAGAAAAGATGGGATTCAGGGATAATGATTTGTGGATTGCAGCAGTAGCGATACAACACGATTTAATTATAGTATCTGCTGATAGTGACTTTCAACGTTTGAAACTTATTGAGGACTTAAAGATTGAATGCTGGTGAAACTTAAGCATTCTAATTTGATATTTGACTATGGTTTGTAGAAAGGTTTTTCATAATGACATCTAAAGAGAGAATTGAACTTATAATAAAACACAAAGAAGCCGACAGAATACCCATTATGGATACAATCTGGGAAACTACGATCTCAAGATGGCATCAGGAAGGATTACCTGCCGATAAGGGTCCATACGAGTATTTCGGTTATGATGCGTGGTATGCGATAGGCGCAGATATAACTTTACAACTTCCACCCGAAACCATAGAAGAGAATGATGAATATATTATCGCTAGAAATTCTGACGGTGCTATCAATAAATACTGGAAAAAATCTACCTCAACACCCCAACTCATTGACTTCCTTATAAAAACCCGTAAAAAATGGGAAGAATATAAAGAACGCTCAAAGTATAATGAATCCAGAGTAAACTTTGACGGTGCAATAGCAACTTACAAAAGTGGTATTGCGTCAGGTTATCCTGTCCAGTATTTCAATGGCGTAGGATACGATTGGTGGCAGAGGATCGTTGGTCCTGTCAATATGATGATGGGAATGATAGAGAATCCAGAATGGATCAAGGAAATGTTTAAGGCAAACACTGATCTAAATATCACAATAATGGAAGAGATGATCGCTAAAGGAGTAGTATTTGACAGCGCATTCTTCTGGGATGACCTTGGATATAGAAATGGTACTTTATTCTCGCCTGCCATGTATCGTGAATTATTATTTCCTTATCATAAACGATTATGCGATTTTTGTAACGCTAGGGGAATATACGTTGTTCTTCATAGTTGCGGGAATGTTAATGCACTCATGCCGATGTTCATTGAGGCAGGTTTCTCATGCCTTCAGCCATTAGAGACGAAGTCGGGAATGGATTTATTTGAATTAAAGAAAAATTATGGTGAATATATAACTCTTATGGGTGGAATTGACGTTAGGACAATGGCTCTGGGTGGTGAAGCACTCGAAAAGGAAGTCATAAATAAGATCACTTTTGCTAAAAAAGGTGGGGGATACATTTATCATTCCGATCATTCCGTTCCTGATAATGTGAGCTTTTCAAATTACTCAAAGGTTATTTCCCTTGCAAAAGAATATGGAAAATATAATGAAAATCACGAATTGCACGAATACAATTCAAAAAATTCATGTAATTAGCTCAATAGCGTCGAATCCCCAATAAGCCGCATGCTCAATAGCCAGAGCATCATCGTCAGTATTGAGAATCCCCTGCATAGCTCCGATTTTCATATCATACTCCTGTTTTTTAATTGCCAACAGCCAATTATGTGGATCGTTATTACAAAGCAGAATAACGGTACATAATCCATCTTCCACTGTCAGCCTTATTAAAGGATGTTAGGGAGTTGTTTTTAACACACTTTATGTATTTTTTAACGATTACTTTTAGATAAATATTTTGTAATTAACAATCCCCATAATAGGACCCACGATCGCCCAGATACTACCTATCACGTAATCACCGAGTATAAGCCCAAGAAAGAACGGGGTTGCCTTACGGTGCATACCCATACCGCCCTGTTTCAGTATTATATATTTTATCAGCCAGCTTATGAAAAATGCAAACCAGAAGTAATCCATTGCGAAACTGATAGCAAGCGCATATCCCGCCGGATGGAATGGCCACCAGAAAAATCGCATCCTTAATGCAGTCATTACGCCAATAGAAACTAACCCCACGCCCATTGCAATAACACCGGGCCAATCCGTAAGCGTAGGGTTAACCATCCAGCGTTGAAGCCTGTTGAACGCCTCCCATCCAAGCCACGACTTGAATCCGCCTGCGGCGGCGTTTCCACCATAACGATAAGTTATATCCAAATTCGACCAGTAGGTAGCGATGAAACTGACGAATATCGCAAGGGTCATCGCACCCAATAATTTCTTGTTGCCCATCTTTGCAGACTCAGCCATCTTGAAAGCCTCGATCTGGTTCGGCATGGGATGGTTCCTGTTGCACCTGTTAAACCAGTAGAACATGGACATCATCGTCAGGTTTCCCGGACTCATCCGCCGTGTACCGACTATTGACGCAAGCATGTCGTGAGGGTTCACAAAGTAAATTTCGTGAGGTGCGCCAAACTCAGCTCGCACTCTAGCGATTGCCAGTGATAATAGGAAGAATATACTAAAAAATCCGAATACAAAAACCATGCTCATACCAGCAAAGTGACAGAAAACGATTATAACTGCAAATGACAATACCATACCTATAACAGCCCATCTATACGGCAAAGGCTCATTAGAGTCGTCTATGTCTTTACCAAGCCCGATAGTTTTCTTAAGAACGTCAATAATATGCCTTCTCGTGACCCATAATGCTACCAGAGCCAACGCTATCCATGCGCCTGACGCCTGCTCATTGAAGTATGGGAACCGAGCATCATGCAGTCCCAATGCGCTTCCCAATATCTTTTCAAATAGCCTGAAAACGAAGAAAAACCAGCACGAAAACGAAAGATCAAGCGGTAAAAAGAAAGCCAAGCCTATTATAAACGGATACATCGAGATATTCGTACCAGCAATAGCGTTCCACGGCTTATCTGTGAAATAATGCCCTATGTCGAATTGTTTTACCCAGCTTATGTATGGGACAGCCGGGAATATATAGTGAAAACCGTTAATGGTGCTAATGACTGCCGCCACACTGAATCCCATCCACATCACTTTGTTGGTGAAGAATTCCAGCTTACCATTACGCTGATAAGTCATGCTTAGAGGTAACTGTATGATCGGGAAAGCAAGTTTTTCCTCGTGAGTCCACCTTTTTCTAACGATAATCGTTATGCACATCAGGAACATGATCAGCGCAAAAAAGAAAATACCCCACATCGTAAGAGGAACGACCCACGGCTTAAAGTTCCTCATGTTATAGATAGATGATTCCCCGCCGTAGAATCCCTCAAGAACTGTTTTATCGGTTATTGTAAGCCATTTCGGTATGTATCTGAAGAATAAATCAGACCATTCGTTCTCAGGCGTTGCGAACCAGAATGGGTGTACAATCGTGCCGAACATATTCTGGAGAGTATCGTGTCCAGCCAGAGTCATGGATACGACCAGCATTATGTATACAGTGAGTAATTCCCCCTGTGTCAGAGATGACCCGGACCAACGCCTGCCATAAAAGAAATTCAAAAATGTTACAACAAAAAGCATGAATACAGGTGTAACGAACAACGGCAGACATGAGCCGTCTAGTGCATAATATTTCACCTCTATTACAGTAACCCAATAACAATTTAACGGTATCAGAAGACACCCAAGTAAAAGCGACCTCCACGTTATACCAAGCGATTTCTTTTGTATTTTAGAAGAATCTTTAGTTTGCGTTATTTCCCTCATAATCCCCCGCTAACTCGACTTTCTTGCCACCAATTTTTATATCTCACATTCACTTTCTGAATAGCCATATTTTATCACCTGAGAATAAACCTGTCAAACTATATCCCACTTATACAAATATATTCAACTCTACATAACACATTTTTTTCTTGAAAAATTAGCGTATATATAGTATATTATACTTACCAAATGTTAAGTATCAAATAATTAGATTGCCGCAAAAAAGGAGCAAAAAATGTTTTACAAATCTAAAGTGGTATTTTTTATTTCCTTAGCGATTATCTTCACAATGGTTACTACAGGATGGTGTCAGGATGTAAAAAGGCTGAAAGATGAGATGCGTATGCCCTGGACGGGCGGTAGTGCTGTATATCTTCGGGATTGGTTGGTATGCGGAGTTTTTCCAAGTCCAGCAAGACCCACCGGACAGCAAACGAACCGTGCGCCTTCTGGACAGGGATTTGATACAGATTACCTTAATGGTGAATCTACTATACAACCTATCGCTGGTGATACAGTTAAACGTCCTGACGGGTCATCCGCTGTGTGGACGCAATATACATCAGACAACGATGTAGTCAATTTCATTAAAGTATTCAGTGGACAACAAGTTACCAATGCTGTTGCTTACGCTTATACTACGATCAAGCGTGATGAAGCTGGCAAGGTAATACTTGCTCTTGGTAGCGATGACAGCGTTAAGGTTTACCTCAACGGTAAACTCGTGCATGATCATTGTATCGGTCGTGCTGTCCCAAAGGACGAGGATATTGTACCAGTTACAATGGAGAAAGAGAATTCCCTACTGATCAAGGTTGATAATGGGACAGGTGATTGGGGATTTTCGCTCCGTTTGCTGACCGAAACACAGGCACTTGCACTCGAATCTGGTGAGATTCAGCCAAGAATTGAAGAATCATCTAAAGACATGCCTGATCTGTTAATTATCAATTCTGATGCAGGACTTGGTACAGCTAGCGCAGACATCGTCCGGGTTGAAGTCATCGGCGCAGGTGGTAAAGTATCAGCTAAAACTGAGGCTGTCACCAACGTCGAGGTGAAGCGTGGTCAAAAAGCGGAGTTTGGTACGAAAACATGGCAAGATGGACCTTATGAAATACGTGTGTCAAGGCTTACTTCTGAAAGTAAGAGAGTTTTTCGTTACCTGCCGTGGTACAAAGGCAATTGGTATAAACAGGTAATTGAGCTACTTGATCAGTGCGATAAACTACCCGGTAAATTAGATGAAGCAACTGCCATTCACTACCGTCTGCTTGGTGATTTTGTGCTGGATGGGCTTGGCGGTGATCCAAGAACTGATAAGAAATATATTGTAGCAGATGGCTGGCGAAAGATTTATAGTCCGTTGATGGAGCATCGTGAATTACAGCTAAATAATGCTATCAGACCTAATGGATTCATTCGCCTTTCGTGGAAGGATGAGATAGACAATTCACCGCAGTTTGCCCGTACCTATCTCCCGCCAGATTATGATGCGAAAAAGAAATATCCTATGATCATCAGCCTTCATGGCTACAATCCACCTAATCCTGAATACATTCACTGGTGGGGAGTAACTGAACGACATAGTGGTATTTCTGACCACGATAATGTGATCGTGATTGAACCGCACGCCCGTGGAAACACTGGCTATGAAGGCATCGGGGAATTGGACGTTCTAAACGTTATCCAGCTTGCCAAAAAGACATTCAGCGTTGATGAGGATCACGTCTACCTGATGGGTTACTCTATGGGCGGTGGCGGAACGTGGTATTTCGGCACACGTCATCCTGAGCTTTTTGCCGCAATAGGTCCTTTCTACGGTGGATGGGATTATCACATTGAAATTCCAGAAGAGGGTCTCGCTAAATTGACGCCATATCAAAAGTTTGATAATGAAAGCTGGAGCAGTTTTGCACAGGCAGAGGCATTGCTGACTACGCCTGTTTTCGTCAATCATGGTGATAGTGATGAACTGGTATCCCCCGATCAGTCTCGCTACGTTGTAAGGATGCTTCAGCGTTGGGGTTATAATCTTCGCTACTGGGAACACCCCGGCGGTGGACATGGCGGGTTTGAGGCAGAGACTGAGCTTGTCCGTTGGTTCCTTACGCATACGCTTAATCGAAACCCAATGGAAGTCCGTGTCCGTTCAGCATCCTTGATGTCCGCAAGCGCACATTGGGTTAGAGTTGAGCAAAGAGAAGACCCATTTGCTTTCATCCTCGTTAATGCAAAAGTAGCCGATAAACATACGATCCGTCTTAACACGGAGAACGTTATGCAGATTCGTCTGTCACCGGGAGAGAAACTCATAGATCATACCAGTCCTGTCAGAGTCATCTGGAACGATGAAGATGCTGGCACGTATACATTTACAGATGGTGCAATCACTTTACAAACAAAGGGTTACTTCCCCCTGCAACCGCACAAGACACCAAAGATTTGTGGGCCCATCAGTGATGCGCAAAATACACCGTATGCTATCGTTGTTGGTACAGCATCGAGTGATCCAATGATGAATAAATTCTGTCAGCTTCGCGCTGAATCAATAAGAGATGAATGGCAAATATGGCAACACGTTAAACCGAGATTTTTCCTCGATACAGAGATCACAGATGAGCAGATAGGTAAATACTCACTGATACTCTTTGGCGGACCTGATGAAAACCTTGTCACAAAAAAGCTGATTGACCAAATTCCATTGAGAATTGAGTCGGACAGCATCTCAATCAGTGGTCAGAACTTCCCCGCACAAAATGCAGGTGTCTCAATAATATATCCTCACCCGCTTAACCCGGATCGTTACGTAGTGATCAATGCCAGCAACTCCCCTGATGCCATGTTCTTTATCAATCGTCTCCCCGGAAACTTCGACTACTCTATTGCCGAAACCAGAGCAATCGGAAGTAGCGAAATTCCATTTGAAAAAGGTTGTGTCGTCGCTGGTTGCTTTGATTACAACTGGCAGTATAGCGATAAGTATGCAATGCCCGGTGATTCTGATATGCGAGACAAAGCACCGATCCGAAAAGCACCCAAATATCTGACTGCAACGGTATCAGATGATAAGCTGATGTTGAGTGAATTGCTGGAAACAAAATCAGCAGGTAGCTTCACCTACATGGAGCGTGACCTTAACTTTGAGGGGAAACCGCTAACACTTGACGGTAAAACCTACGAAAGCGGAATAGGTGTGCAGGTATGGCACGACCCATGCTGGGCTACTTACGACCTGACCGATGGTGATTGGAAGCATTTAAAAGCTACAATCGGCATCGAACTCAGCAAAAAACCCGAAGAACTTGAGCAAAAAGAAAAAGATGGCACTTGTAACTACTTCGTCGTAATTGGTGACGGCAAGGAATTGTACCGTTCCCCTATTTTTAGATGGGATTCCATGCCTGTCGAGATGGATGTAGATATTACCGGCGTAAAAGTGCTTGAGTTGCAGGTAGGAAACGAGTCCACCTGGTATAATGTTGCGTCCAGTAACAATTGGGCTAATTTGCGATTAGAAAAATAATACAAAGGGGTAGAATACAATGGCAGAAAAACCACTCGTGCAGTTGAATGATACGGAATGGATTGATCTCCTTATTAATGAGCATCCGCCGGGAAAAGAGATCGTCATCATTGTTCTGGGTAAGTTATCCCGCACTATGAGGATCAAAAAAGAGGATTGGAGCAACTACTTCTCTGACTTTGGTGGGGTAGACTTAAAGCAAGGATATGAGATCGAGATTGTGCCTGTAAAGGATGGTGTTCCAAACCCGATGATACCAGATTGGATAAGGGAACGGCTATCATCAGCCGATACTATCTGTATAACTCAGAAAGACGGTAGATATTACCTGAAAAAGCTTGAGCTTGCTGAGCAACCCAGCGAGATACCGGGATGTATAGTCGTTGATAAGTTTGATAATGACCGGGTTGAGAGAATGTATTGGAGCCAAACTGCACTTGACCAGATCACCTATGATACAATAGAAAGATTGCTTTCTGGTATGCCAAAGTTGCGTTATGATCCTGTCGCACCTTTTGAGGACATGAAAGGTATATGGGGAGTATTGGGCAGAAAAGAGTTACTGAATGGCTTCACAAAGGAAGATAAATCCTTCATTGAGGATTACAAAAAGAGGATTTGTCAGGATCAATTGCCAGATGGAAGCTGGGAAGAAAGCGCGGTACATACTGCGTTTAACCTGATCCGTTTGCTGGAAGTTGACGCCACGATTCAAGACGCACCGATTGAAAAGGCGGTGAACTGGCTACTTAAAGCCAGTGAACCTTTGGGTTTTCCCGGATTGTTCATGTTTTCTGAGAAGACCACTGATAGTTTTAACGCATGGAAAGAAAGGCAAGAGATCGGCTCGAAAAAGCGAGGGAGTCGTGAAGCGACTCCCGGTCAATACAAGGTTTTTCTAGACAACAGTGATATACTGGGAACCGCCACCTCATACTGCGAGTTAAAGCTTACGTGGACTTCTGCCGTTGCCATCGAGGCACTTTTGCGATGTGGTTTACACAATGAGACACGGGTAGTCAGAGCCATCAACACCTTACTTTCCAAATGGCAAGGGCGTGGTTGGTGCGGTTGCGATAATTTCGTTGCTGACGTCAGCTATGAGGATTCAACCGAACCTGTGGATTTCAACCGTTTTCCTGCTCGAATCAGGGATAGACATGGTAATATTGTATGGCTAGTGGAACCAGACGAAATCCTGAATTTGACTTGTGACAGTCGTTATAAAGGCTTTGCAATTGGAGACAAAACACTGGTAGCAAAATCTGGTGACAGAGGAACTGGTGACTGTCCGCTTATCGTTCACAAAGCCCTTTCGTATCATCCTACATATCATGGATCCAATATAGAAATATCGGCGGCTGTTGAGTACGTATATCGTCAGGGATGGTTAGGTGATTGGACAGGCAATCACATATCTTTCTTCTTTTCATTGGTTCTTGCGGAGAAGGTATGGGACGAAGCACAGCGTTACGCCTTGCCCGTGAAGGAGTAAATATCGTTTTGAATTATGGCACCTATCGTCAAGGTGAGGATATTCAAAACAGCGCTGAAAAAATTGCAAAAGCGATTAAAAAATTTGGTAGACAGGTGATCATCCAGTCAGCGGATACAACCGATGAACAACAAGTTAAAGCGATGGTGGATTCTGCCTGTGAAAAATTCGGGGGTGTGGATATACTCATTAATAATACAGGCGGAGATTGGAATATTCGTGACTATACAGAAATACCTTATGAATACTGGAAAAAAGTTTTATCGGCTAAGATTGACAGCGTATTCCTGACAATGAAACACATAGTGCCAATCATGAGAGATCGCCAATGGGGACGTATCATTCATATTTCAATGTCTGGAGTAGTTCAGATGGAAAATACCTCTGGTGTTGCTCCTGATTACTGTCTTGGAAAAGAGGTTAGAGCATGGATGACGACTGCTTATGGATTGCAGGAGTTTAGTAAGGGGATAACTGTTAATTGCATTGCGCCCGGGCCAACCGAACACTTAACTTTTGATGATGCTGTTAAAGTTGCAAGCGGGGATTATTCAGATTGGTATAAACGTAAAAGTGTTAATAGTCATGACATTGCAGAAATTATCACATTTCTTTGTTCAGAAGCAGGGCGCTTTGTATCAGGAAGTGTCATCCGACTGCCGATGATGTAATATCAAAAAGAAAAGAATTCCGTAAAATTCCGTAGCTAATAAAAAAGTTAAAAATATTTTCCAAAGTTGCTTAATGGTTTTCTCGCTAAGTTTGTTATGTTTATTTTAGAACACGCATCAGCGTGTAACAAAAATAGCGTAGCGGCACGCTGATGCGTGCCATTTAAACCATAAGGTATTTAGCGAGAAAACCACTTAATGACTTATCGAGTTAAGTAAAATGGGTTTGAGATTATCGTTTTTATCAAACTCCAATTCCCTCGGTTCGCCAATTATCTCTAAATCAGTCCTTGTTTTTGCAGAATCCAGTAAGCCCTCAGAGATGTCCACCTCGTCAAGCCTGAGAGTATTCTTTATTCTGATGACCTTACTTTCCTCTGGCTTGACCATGCCGATTGTGTCAAAAACTGCGTTCAAAACTTTCCTGTCAGTATTGAAGTGTATGGGTATCCTTACCTTCTGCGGACCCATAGACGTGATAAAGTTTATATACGTCGGTTCGTAATCAATCTTATCAACGAGTCTTTTCGTTGTAAAATCAGCCATGCCTATGCCTGCCGCATTACCCATAGAGTTTTGTGTAAGGTCGAGAACGAATATCCTCGTGATTTGAGGATTCTTGAGTTCTTCCTCACCAGTTTGCATCATACGTCCGATGACTTTCGTATCCATCCCCAACCCGCTTACGTCCTTGCCTATTTCGTCAACAATCAGAACGTCCATCGTGTCGAAAGGTAATCGAGCGGCTAATTTTTTCGCTTGCTCTTGCAGATGCTCTTCTGTTTTTATTAGCTCATCAGGTGTTGTTGCATGAAGTATAGCTGTCTGATCGTAAGGGTTCTCAACGATACCAAGCCCAAATGCGACTTTGCCAGTCGCAAGGACAGTCTCTGCTACACCTCGTAGAACGCTTTCAAAGCCGTATTTCAGAGATGCCTTGTGATACGTCGAGGCGCCATCACGCTTGCCGATCCCAATAGCCATCATTTTTACGAGTCCGCTTTCAATCTTGCCCGAAAAATCTGTGTGCTGTTTTATTCTGTTTACGACAATAATGTGGTCTGCTGAAAAGGCGTTGCGATCCACGTATACTGGAATTCCATCTTTAGTCTGTCTTACCTGAACTGTTTCCATAGATGATACAATCGGGCATCCTACAAAACCCTCAGTTACGTTGTAATGTTTCAGAATCTCCCTCTGGCCTTCTGCATTAGCATTTCCGTGGCTTCCCATTGCAGGTATGATGAATGGTTTGGCTCCATACTCCTTCAGTTCCCTTACTATAGCTTTGATAATACGGTCAATATTCGTTATACCTCTGCTACCGGCGGTGATCGCTACAGTTTCTTCGGGTCTGATATTTGACATTATTCCGTGTTTGGAAAGCTGTTCGTGAATCTCACGATCTATGTCTTCTATTTTCGGAATGGACTCAAATTTCTGTCTTATTCTAACCATTCTTGGGTAGGACATCAATATCTCCTAATATTTATGTCATGCTGAACAAAGTGAAGCATCTCAATGTTACAAGATTCTTCGCTATTACTCAGACGTTATGCTTAAATAGTGAGCCATTGATGTTGTATACTATTGTATACTATATAACCCAAGTTGCTAGTTATACTTTATGAAAAGCGAAAATTAGTATACAATCCTCCTGGAAATTAACACTAACAATTAACCAGGAGGATAAAAATGGTTAATAAAACCACTGCGGTATACTCTATCATAGACGACATACTAAAAGCAATAAACCATTACGATGACAAAAGAAGAACCATGACTGATACAGAAGTCATAACTACTGCCATCACATCTACCATGTTCTTCTACGGTAACATGGAGAAAACTAGGTCATTCATGTCAAGCACGGGCATCGTTAAGAATATGTTGAGCAAATCTCGTTTCTGTCGTCGTGTCCATGCTCTATCTGATTTGATATACGATATGTTTCATCAACTTGGTAGTGTATTGAAAACTATTAACATATCCACTGAATACATTGAGACAGTATTCAGTGTAATATCATCTTATTTGCCGAAATGGATACATGCAGTCACATTAAAGGGTTTCTTACTTAAAGTTTGTTTATTTGTTTTCGCCTATACTCTTGACAAGGCTTTTCTATAACTAGCAACTTGGGTTAACAAAATACTTTTATTACTTAACGTGAGTTCGATGTAAGAAAAAGGAACTCCTTCTGATATAATAATAGTGAAACATTAACTATTAACAAAAGGAGCTCCAAATGAATACAGATAATATTATAGCACTTTTCTGTGATGTTGACG
>Ga0315274_10003908_pt1 | contig 22043 bp, 20 predicted proteins | sample YL17G02_20_MG_FD_203700 | JGI IMG/M metagenome (GOLD analysis project Ga0315274, IMG submission 203700) | Sediment microbial communities from Yellowstone Lake, YNP, Wyoming, USA - YL17G02_20 | ecosystem: Environmental > Aquatic > Freshwater > Lake > Sediment | place: USA: Wyoming | collected...
GAACCGCCCCAACTGTAGCGGCGGTCTCTGACCGCCGGTCGGCGGTGAGGACACCGCCGCTACAACTCCTCAGCCCTCTCCCTCGGGGAGAGGGTGTCCGCCCACTGGCGGACGGGTGAGGGGCGATCACAAAACATGATTGCATTCACGTACGCGGACAATTCGGAAGAGGTCAACAAAACGCTCGACGCGTTCCAGGACGCGCTGGGGGATCCCGCCATGGCGGGACCGGCGCTGCGCGAGATTGCGGACGATTTCCGCGTAATGATCGCGCAGCAATTCGCCAGCGAGGGCCGCGCCGAAGGAACGCCGTGGCGGCCGCGACGCAGGGGCGGGTCTCAGACCCGCCCAGGGCAGGTCATAGACCTGCCCTTACTGGTGCGCACCGGTGCGCTGCTCGAATCGCTGATCGGCCCGGGCACCGCGGGGCACGTGGAAGAACTCGAAGACGGTGCGATCACGCTGGGAACACGTTTGCCCTACGCGCTCTTTCACCAACTCGGCACGCGCAACATGCCCGCGCGGCCCATCATTGTCTTGAGCGATGAACGCAGCGCGAAGTGGACGGAGATCGTGCGCGGCGCGATCGAGGAGAAGGCCGTGCTGCTGGGGTCAAAGGAATTGCGAGGCGGGAAATAGTGAATTGTGAATTCTGAATAGTGAATTAGGACTGCGAATTCGCGATGTGAAATTCACTATTCACCATTCACTATTCACCATTGCGAAAGGCAATCATGAACACACGTTACCAGGCACAATTCGCAAAGCCCCTCGTGAATCAGTTGATCGCGATTCTGCAGCGCGACCAGCAGGCGGCCCTCGACATTCTGAATGCCACGCGGCCGCCGGGACGCGAGCTGAAACCCTTTACGGCGTTCCACAAGGAAGTGGTGACGGTGCAGAACTGGCCGGCGATGGTGCTCGTGCCGCAGGAGATCTCTTTCGACGCGAACTCCGACGCCGACCTGCGCACCCAGTCGGTGCGCTTCATCTGCGCGATGGCGATGACCGGCATCGACCCCGAGTGGCTGGCGGAAGATGCCATGGACTATCTCCGCGCCGTGGACATCGTGCTGACCTCCGCGCCGCTCGGCGATTTCTATTCCTCCCTCGCCATCAATCACCGCACCGTGCCGGACGGCCAGACGACGCCGCTCGATCCCAGTGTCTCCAGGGTGCTCGACCTGCGCGTGACGCGGCACGACTTGGGCGCGCTGGTGGCGCGGTCGCGCTCCGCCGGACTCGCGCGCGGGCCGCAGATCGAGTTCGTGGTCGAGATGGAGGAGAGATGAGAGAAGCAGTCAGGAGTCAGAAGTCAGGAGTCCGGAGAGCGGTAGACCGTAGACGGTATACGGAATACAGGCGAACACAAACGCCCATCGGGTTCTGTCCCCGTATGCTGTATGCTGTCTACCGTCTGCTGCTTTTCGCCCTACTCCCTACTTCCTACTTCCTACTCCCGTTTTCTGCGCATGCGGCGACGCACGTCACTGCCACTTACGACCTGGGCGCGAATCCGCGCGTGATGGCGACGGTCGCAGGCACCCCGGAATACGGCCTGGTCTTCGCGCAGCGCAACAAGCCGGTCACCTACAACGGTATCGAATACGGCCCGAGCGAAGTGAAGGGCTATCTCAACGCCAGCGGCCAGTTGAACGACGGCGCGGGGAATCTCTGGCTCGATCTGATTCCCAATCTCGGCGCGACGCCCGCCGACAGCTACTACGTCGTCACCTTCAATATCCAGGGGCGAGTGCACGCGGAGATCTGGGTGGTGCCGGACGTGGCCACGGTGGGCGCGGAATCGGTGCGGCAGACTCAGCCGCCCAGCGCGACGAGCAGTGGGTTTGACCTCACGACGGCTACCGGCCTGCTTGGCCTCGCGCACGGCGGGACCAACCAATCGAGCTGGACAGCAGCGCGCTGCGTGCGCGTCAACAACGCCGGCAGCGCGCTCGAATCCGCTGCGGCGGATTGCGGCACGGGCGGCGGCTCCGCGCCGCACGCCTCCGCGACCGTCTCCGGCACGGTCAAGACCGACAGCACGGTGGCCGATCCCGTCGTTTACCTCAACACCACCGCCGACACGCTCTTGGCCGGCAAGGCCAGTTCAGTCCACACGCACTCCGAAAACGATGTGACGAACCTTACAACTGACCTTGCCGGCAAGGAAGCCACCGCCAACAAGAACCAGGCGAACGGTTACGCCGGTCTGACGGCTTCATCGAAGCTCAACATCGCACAAGGCCAGGAGGTTTGGGGGATCGCAGATCTCACGACGTACAACGGTGCAAGCGGAAGCGGAACCACGGCGATTCAGGCGACGATCACCGCGCCCAACAGCAACGACGTCCTGACCTGGAATGGGTCGAACTGGATCAATCAAGCCCCCTCCGGAGGTTCGAGCCATGACCTTTTGAGCGCCACGCACTCCGACACGACGCCCGCCGCCGTCTCCCGCGGGGCCATCATCACGGGCCAAGGCGCGAGCCCCACCAAATGGGCGAGCCTGGCGAAAGGTGCGCAGTACTGCGTGGTCCAGGCCGGCGCGCTCGAAATCGTTTGCGAGCCCGTTCGGCTCGACCAGGCCGCCGCCGTGACTAACACCCTCGGCGCCTCCAACGGCGGTACGGGCAGTGCGTACGTCGCGTTCGCAGGACCGAGCAGCGCGGCAAAAACTTTTACGCTGCCGAATTTCAACGCCACGATGGAGTACCAGGCCAACAAGAACGCGGCGAGCGGCTACCCCGGGCTCGACGCGTCGTCGAAGCTCACGGCCTCCCAGGGCCAAGAGGTGTGGGGCGCGGCGGATCTCACCGACTACGCCGGCACGAGCGGCACCGGCTCGACAGCCCTCAAAACCACCATCACCAGCCCCGCCAGTAACGATTGCCTCATCTGGAACGGCACGAACTGGGTGAACTCGGCCTGCCCGGGCGGGGGCGGCGGAATCACGACCCTGAACACGCTGACGGCCGCAACCCAAACCTTCGCCACCGGCACTTCCGGGACAGATTTCGGCATCTCGTCCTCGACCAGCACGCATACGTTCAACTTGCCGATCGCCTCATCCAGTAATACCGGAAAACTGTCGAGCACCGACTGGACGACGTTCAACAACAAGCCGAGCCTGGTCGCCTCCGGGGCAGAGGGCAACGGGCCGTCGAAAGCGGGCACGGCCTCAACCGCCGCACGCAGCGATCACGATCACCGGTCGATCCATGAATTGACCTGGTTCTTTCCGGGCACACCCGCCACCGGCGTGCAGAACTTGACGCTGACATTTCCCGAAGTGGCCGTGAATTACGCCATTCTCGATATGCGCGTCACAGTGAACACCACCAGCGCATCGAGTTCGACCTTCAACATTCAGCGCTGCACGGCAAGTTGCACGGGCACTTCGCCGACATTCGCGAACATCTATTCGACGAACCTGACGCTCTCGGCAAGCACGCGCACTACCACCAAGGCCGCCGCGCCCGATCAGAACGTTACATCGCTCACGGCGGGCGATCAATTCAAGGCCAACCTCATCACCATCGGCAGTTCGCTTGCCGACGTGACCGTAACAATGACGGTGAAATATGACACGACGAACTAACGGATTGCTGTCACCCCCGCGCAAGCGGGGGTCTAGTGATTTGGGATGGATTCCCGCTTTCGCGGGAATGACCTTCTTTATACTCCTGAGCCTCAATTGCGGTGGGTCGACTTGCTTTGCAGCGACCAAGGTTTTCCTGAAAACGGGAAACTCGCCGCTCAAACCGCCCTCCGGCTGGAGCTTTCGCGCGGCCAGTTCGACGCAGGGCAGTTCGATGGTGGGCTGCACGACGAACTCCTCCGCGGGGCCGATAAGCGGGCAATACTTTCCGGGTTCGGGCCTCGCGACATGCACGGGTGGCACGGCCAAGCTGGCATGGTTCAGCGCGCCGCTTTCGAGCGGCGTGACAATTTCGGGAACGATCACGCCGAACCTGTGGGGGGTTGAGTCGGCGACCCAATGCAACTGCGGCGCGCGCTATGGAGTTCTCCGCTGGGATGTCTCGCAGGGCGGCATTGTCAGCTCGCTCGGCATCTCGACCGATGGCGGAGTCACTGAGTGGGGAACAACCGCCGCCGTCAGGACCGCACCCACCTTGACGCCCACCTCGACTACGTTCAACACGAACGACCGCATCGTCATCATCCTTTACAACGACGATGGCAACGGGGTGACCGAGGGGGCCAGCCGCAATTGGACGATCGATTTCGACGGCGCCACGGGTGTGGACGGCGACACGCATCTGAGCTTCACCGAAACCATCAGCTTCAGCGCCGACTCGAACAACGCCCGGCCGATCCCCATGGTCGGCTGGCTGTTGCGCCCGCTGCTCGGCTGGTGGGTGGAGTTCTGGGAGGGCGCACTTGTTTGAAGAGAAACCGGAAAGTGGAAAATGGAAACTGGGCCAGTTTCGAGTTTCCAGTTTCAACTAACGGAATTTGGAGGAGATCATGCCAAGCGTTGACGCAACCAAAATTCATCAGGGACCGGGCAAGCTGTGGCTAAACATAAGCGTTCCGGCGAGCGGCAGCCGGCTGCTCATCAATGCCGCGGGCGATCCCACCGCCGGCACAGCGATCTTCGCCGGAGCCACGGAAGGCGCGGCGACCGTGCTGCTGGCACCGAAGCTCGATCCCATCACCGCGGACCAGGTCGCCGCGCCCATCGACGTGGTGATGACCGGCGAGGCGGCTTCGATCGAAGTCACGCTCAAGGAGTCGGACCTCGCCAAACTCAAGAACTTCATCGTCAATGGCTCCTACACGACGGGGAATGACACGGGCCTACCGTCCGGCGCGCAGGCTTACGAAGAGATTGCGTTCGGCGGGACGATGACGATTCCCAAGACTTCCGTCGCCGTCATCTCACCGCGCCGCGACGCGGCGAATAAGTTCGTCGTCAGCCAGCTCTATTCCGCCTATCAGGCCGAAGCCCTCCAGCTTCCCTTCCAGCGCGGAAAGGAAACCACCTACAAGGTGAAGTTCGAAGGGCTGGCGGATGCGGCGCGGGCCGCGGGAGACCAGGTGGGAAAGATCTACCGGCAAACGTAGTTTGCCGGGGAAACTGGAAACTTGAAATTAGCGCGGGTTTCCAGTTTCCGTTTTCGAGTTTCAAGTTTCGAAGGTCTATATGCCGACGAGTGAAAACAACATTGGAACATCTGCCGCCTGGCGCTCCGCGGCACGGGCAACACGGGAAGCGCGCGCGGAGCCGCTCGAACTGCCGAGCGGCGTAACGATCCTGGCGGCGCGGCCCGAGCCGCTGGAGTGGATCATGTCCGGCCGCGTCCCGCAGCGGCTGCTGGCGGCGGCGCTGGAAAGCGGCGGGAGCGCGCCCCCGGCGGATGCCGCCGAGCTGAGCCGGGAGGACGTTCTGGAGCTGGCGCGCTTCGCTGCGCAACTGGTGAAAGCCAGCGTGGTCAGGCCCGCCATCGGCGACGGCCCGGACGAAATCCCCTTCGACGACATCCCGGTAGAGGACCGCACTTTCATCTTCCAATGGGCGTGCCGCGCACTGAGCGGGGAAAAATCAACCAAGGAGGACCTCTCCAGTCCGTCAGTTGACGGGCTGGAACGGTTTTGTGAAAAGTGAAAACTTCCTCTTACTCGCCATCGTCGGAGAAAAATTCGCGTGCCGTCCGAGTCGCCTTGTTGGATTGCGAGATCCAGTGCTGGCGCTTGATTTTGACCTTGCGGCGGCTGCGCGCCTTGCTGATGCGCGAAGAGCTAGCGTTGCGGAGACTGGACCTGATACTGTGGCGCGCGGCAACGGCACCCCGGCGCGCACCCGCGAAAGGTACTGGTGATCCCCCGGGCCCGCGCCGTGCCGGACGCGACCGGAGCAACGGCAGCGCCGGCGTACTGTAGCGCCGCTCTCTGAGCGGCGACGCTAGGAAGCTAAGTTCGGCGCTTAGAGAGCGCCGCTACAGCTCTGCCCGAAGGTGAACCATGCCGAACCAAACGGCCGCTGAACTTTTGATTCGCATCGGAGCCGACCCCACGCGCGCGGAGGCGAGCATCGCAAGTTTCCGCACGCGTTTTTCGCGCGACCTCTCCGCGCTGGGTCTCGATTTCTCCCATTGGGCGGCCGAGAGCACCGGACGCATCACCGAAGTCGACAAGACCACCGAGCGTCTCGCCAACGATTTCCGAGTGAACGTAAACGTCGTGAACAGCCTGCTGAACCGCAACCGGCAGGTGGCGCAGCTCTGGAAAACTGATCTTGTCGCCATCTTCGCGGATGTGCTCGATTCCTCCCGGGCGCTCGATAACAGCCTGGGACGAAGCTTTCTGATCTTTAACTCGGCGCTGGGCACGAACATCGCCAACGCCGTGATCTGGCAGAGATCGATCGGCGAGGCTTTCCGCAAGGCGGCGCTACAGGCGGTCAGCGCCATCGCGCAGGAAGCCCTGGTGCGCGCCATCTACGCGACGGCGCTGGGATTCTACCTGCTGGCCATCCAGGACTATCGCGGCGCGGCGTCGGCATTCAAATCGGCGGCCATCTATGGGGCCGTGGGCGGAGCCGCGGCGCTGGCGGGACGCGCGCTGGCGGGACCCGATGTGCGCGAGGCCCAGGTTGGAGCCAGCGTCCGCCGGCCCGGCGAGGTGGCGCCGGAGGCGATTGTTTCGGGACGCGGCGTGTCGGGCGCCGAGAGCGCGTCGCAGCAGACGACCGTGCAGGTCATCTTTCAAGGACCCGTTTACGGCGGCCAGGCAGGAATCGATGAGCTGGTGCGCCACGTTTCGCAGGCAGTCACGGAACGCGATGTGAACCTGGTGGCGTACACCGTGGTGCGGCAGCCGGCGACAAGGGCGTGAAGAGCAGGTACTGGGTACTGGGTACTGGGTACTGGGTGCTAGGGACTGGGGAAAAACGAACCATTAGACCCCAGTCCCCAGAACCCAGCACCCAGAACCGAGAAGGCGAATGAAATGAGCTATCCGAAGATCGTTTACACACCGGCGGGCGGGACGGAGCAAACGCTGAACTTCGTCTTCCCGCCGCGCCAACTGCCCGGATATCAGAAGACGGCCGTGCGGCATGACAACGTTTCGACTGCGGGCATCCGCGAGTCGGTGCTCGAGCGAGTGGACGAGTTCCTGGAGTTCGCGATGGGGTGGATTCGCACCGGCACGGACCTCGCGAACTGGCAGGCGTTTCTCGACCATGCCTTGACCGGCGCGGCATTCGCCTACTTTCCCGACGCCGCCCAATCGGCCTTCACCAACTACCTCCTGGAAGACACGGAGACGCAGATCGAATACAAAACGCCGGGCGTGTACACGGTCAAATTGAAGATGAGGAAACAGATTCTCTGATCGGATGATCGGGCCATCGAGCCATCGGTTCATCGAACAGATGGCCCGATGATCCGATGAATCGATGAGTCGATGCTAACAACCAACCCTAACTTCGATACCGCCAACCTGAACCTCCAGAAGCGCCCGCTCTACCTCGTGATTATCGACGGCGTGCTGGAACCGCTCACCACCTTCCGCGCCGAGGAAGCGCAAGTAACCTGGGGCGGTTACGGCATGAGCGGATACGGGACGACGGGGTATGGGTACTAGGTGTTGGGGCCTGGGGACTAGGTGCTGGGGAAAACCCAGAACCCAGCACCCAGAAAGCGAGTGAGAACTGAAAATGGCTGAAGTGAAGGATTATTACGCTGGCGACCTGACGGGCGCGCTCGACCAGGCGATGAGCTGGATGCTCTCGCGCATGAATGCCAACGTCTCGCCGTTTGCCGGCAATGCCGTCGCCACGCCCACCGCGCCCGCGCTCATCGAGGGATCGCTGCAACCCACGCAAGGAACCTTCGCGGGCTTCGCGCAGGACCCCTGGCCGAACATCGTTTTCGATCCGCTGGCGGGCGTTGCACCGGACGACCAGGCCGGGCCCGACGGCTTTCCGATCAATTACTCATCGACGCCGCTGCCTTCGGGGAATCTGGTCGTCAATGTGTTGCCGCTCACCGCGACCGCTGAGGTAACCGGGCGAGTGCTCAACCCGTCGGCTGACGGGCAGCCCGCCAGCGCCTACCGCGTGGACGTCTATTCGCGCACCGACGTCTTCTACTATCAAGGTTCTTCCTCGCTCGCCGTCGACAACACCTGGCGCGTCGCGAACGTGGCAGCCGGAACCGTCGTGGCGTTTCTCCTGCCGGCGGCGTCGCCACAACCGGCGCCGGGCTCATGGACCTCCGAGGTCACCGGCTGGATCGCGCATTCCAATCTGGGCGTGGGCGCGAAGCTCCGCGATTACTTTGTGCGCGTCTTTGCGAAGACGGATATCGAATACCTCCAGGAAGACGATATTCCGATCATCGTTCAGGACTCGATGCACGCGCGCTTCGGCACCAGCCGCGTGATCGCCACCGGCACCCCGACCGCCCACGTCATCTACAACGATCCCGTGCTGGGCGAAGTCGATCTTTACTCGACCTTGCAGAACCTGGCGGTGTATTCCGACCTGCCGCGCGCCATCGAAGTTCCGCCGAGCGATCCGGACTACGCCAGTCCCGGTTTGATGACCAGTTCCAACCTCGCCTGCATTCAGCACCGCTGCTGGATCTACGACGCCGCGCTCGCCATCATCACCTTCTCGGTTGCGGGCCTCTGGGATCTCGCCGCGCGCGTTGTGGCGCGGCTCAACGCGCTGCGCGACGACCCGGGATATCTTCCCTCGATTGTCCTCGAAAGCGCCGAAGATGGCTCGACTTCCCGCTGGACGCTCGAGGGCGGCGCGGGAAGCGTCGCGAACAACTTCGACTCGACCGAGCCGCCCAACGGCTCGAAGGTGATCGCGTTCACCGCCACCACCGCGCCGGCGACCTGGCACTATGCGGGCGCGGGGCTGCCGGACACCGCGGATTCCATCCTTGCCTGGCGGTACAACAGCGGCGTTGCGCATAAGTTCGTCGTTGGCGTCACGAGTTCCACCGGACAGGCGACCAGCATCGAATTTGTTTCCTCGGGCACAGCGGGTTACGACGCCGGCGCAAAAAAGATCACCGTGGTTCTCACCTGGGTGACGAACCAGTGGCGAACCATCAACACCAACCTGAATACTCTCGTCGGTGGGTATGTCGCGGGTGAGACGCTGGTGTCCGTCACGTCTTTCAAGGTGGTCGTCTCTGCCACCGGTGAACTGCGCCTCGATAACCTCTCCCTCGGCACGCCGCAGCCAATGGGTTCGCTCAGCTTCTCGTATGACGTTTACAACGGCCAGGTGGATCAGGCCTACATCCGCAATGGCGCGATGGCCTGGGTTGGCTACGCCTACGCGATCTACATGGAGCGCACGGGAGATTTTGCGCGGGCGGCGCTGGGACTCGAGAGCATGTTGAGTTATCTCTTCTCGCAACAGTCCACCGCCGCCGACGCCCGGCAAAACCTCATCACGCTCGGATGGGGAAGCTACCAGGACCCGGGCTATCAATACATCCCCGGACAGCTCACGTCGGTTTCCACCGAGCACAACCTCGATTGCTACTTTGCCTTCGACAAGGCCGCGCGCGTTCTCCCCACCGCCGCGCAAAATCTCTTTGACCGCGGATTGATCACCTCTGCCCAGCTCACCTCGCTGCGCACCACGGCGACGACTGCCGCGACCAAGGCCGGCCAAATCCGCGCGGGCATCCTGAATCAACTCTGGATTCCCGCCGCGGGTGGAGTGAAAGGCCACTTCGCGCAGGGCGCGTCGAGTTCCGGACTCGATTCGTCGCTCGCTCTCGACGCCTCCGGATCGTGGGCGGCGATGTTCTGCCAGGAAGCGGGCGACGACGCCAAGGCCGTCGAGTGTTTGAAGTTCATCTATGAAACGTTGTTCCTTACCAACCGGCAACTCCTGAAGAGCTCAGACCCGAACGCATATAACCAAGCATATGAACAGTTGACGCCTTTCGACGGCTTCAAGCCTTACGCCGACTCCGCGGGCGGGTACTCCGGCTCCCCCAACACGGTCTGGATGGAAGGCACCTGGGGCGCGCTCGCCGCGCTCCTCCGCATGAGTACGAATGCCGACTTGCAAACGTACTTCTCCTTCAACTATCCAGGCGGACTGGACGCCTTTCTGGCGCGGCTGTTCCAGAGCATGAAGATTGTCAGTTCGACGACCGGTGACAGCGGCCTGCTCTCTGTCTCGCTGGCGGCGCGGGGTCTTCCCTGGGAATTTGCCGTCCGCAAGGGGTTCGCAACCACCGCGTGGTTCTGGCTCACCGCCACGCGTAACGACGTGCTCTTTACGACGAAGTCGCAGCCGCTCGACGGGCGCCCGCTGCTCAAAGTCCCGCGCGGAGTTCTGCAGTCGGTGCAACAACTCGAAGGTCAGGCTTCAATTGGCGCGCTCGAACTCGAAGCCGTCGATGGCGCCGGCTACATCACCGCCCTGGCGAGCGGCGGGAAGCTCGAAGGGCGCAAGCTCGCCCTCAAGGTCGGTTATCCGGGGATGACTTCTTCGGATTTCGTCACCCTGGCGACGCAGGAAGTCGAGTCGGTCGCCCCGCTCCCCGACCTGACGGGTTATGTCCTCGAGTGCCGCGACCTGAAGCGCAGCGCCAAAACAAAAATCTTTACGCGCGGTAACGATGGGTATCCCATCTCGAACGATCACCCGCGGACGCTGATCGCTAATCCCATCGACGTGGCGCTGGTGATTTTCCAGAATGAACTCGGCCTCGGCCAAGCGCCCGCGCTTTCGGAATCAGCGTGGAAACTTCACGACCCGGCGCAGTGGAACTCGGCCCATACGGCGAACCCGACACTGATCCGTCCGAATCCCGCGCTCGATGTGGAGCAGTTTCTCGCGTATCGCAACGGCATCTTCGCCGGGTATCTCTTCGAATTCACCTTTCGCCAGCCAGTCGAAGCCAAGCAATTCCTGGAATACGAAATCTTCCGCGCCCTCGGCGGATATCTCCTCGTGCTGGCGGACGGGCGGCTTTCGCCGCGCTTCTTCCTGCCGCCTTCCTCTTTCTCGAATCTGTTCGCATTCAACGAGCGGAACATCACCGTGCTGCCCGGAGTGGCGCGCCATCCTATCATCAACCAGGTCAGCTTCCGGATGGATTACGACGGCGATAATTTTCAAAGCGAACTGCTCTTTCTCAATGCGCCGTCGCTGCGGCAGTACGGCCTGGCCGGGCAACACACGATCGAGGCGAAGGGGCTAAGGCGGGAGCGCGGGGGCGCGTCGCTCGCCGGCCTCACGGCCACACGCATCTTCCGCCGCTACGCCGGAATCGATCCAGTGAGCGGCGCTCGCGCCGGCGGCACACCGACGCTGACCGTCAAGAGCCACTACATGACGCTGACCGTCGAGGTGGGAGACTTCGTCTATCTCTCGCACTCGCTCCTGCCCAATCTCGCGAGCGGCCGGCGGGGCGTCTTCAACCGCATCTTCGAGGTCGTCGAGAAGCAGCCGAATTATGCCGAGGGGACGATGACCTATCAGCTTCTGGACGTCGCCTGGGTAAGCGTGAAGCGGCTCTCGCGCATCGCGCCCCAGGGAACTCCGTCCTACGCGTCGGCAACCAGCACCCAGCGCGCGCGCTACATGTTTGTCAGCGCCGATGCGACAAAGGCGTATTCAGATGGAACAAGTGGTAAGACGATTTTTTGAAGTTATCAAACTTCAGCGCTCAGCCGACAGGCTGCTGAAGGCTGATCGCTGACGGCTGAGAGCTGGAGAGGAACATGTCACAATTAACCTTCGCAATCGTTCCAGGCTTTGTGGATCTTCCCGACACGAATCTGGCCGCGGACCAGCCGCTGACGGATTACTCGCTCACCAAGATCTCGAACAACGCCAAATTCGCAGCCGTGCGGCCTGAAACGTTCTATGGCTGGTATCGGAACGGCGAGAGTGTGTTGCTGCCCGCCAGCCCGGTGGACGGTTACCACTACACGCGCCAGGAGCTGGAATACGACATTGCCGCCTACTGTTCCCGCGCACCTTCGGGGGCGACAAACGGCGCGACGACCAAGCCGGCTCGCGCCAACTCGAACGCCGGCAACGGCTCGCTCTTCCTGATGGATTTCTGGATTGAAGAAAAGAACGAAGCGAACCCCGGCTTGGTGCATTGCCAAGTCAGCTACTGGGACGGCTCGAATGAAGATGTGACGAACGACGGATTCGTGAAAGTTCGGACAATCGCAACACGATTGTCCGGGTAGGTGGTAGGCGGTAGGTGGCATATGGGGAAGGAAGGCCCGAATCTCCGATTGGGGGAGTCCGACGGACTCCATCGGAGTCCACAGATCGGACCCGAACCCCGAATTCCGAGTCCCGAGGTTTGATATGGCTATCGTTCGAACAATTCTTCCCCGCAAGGGAATCATCCAGCCCAGGCACGGCGACAATTACGAGGCGGACATGGACAGCAACTGGTCATTGATTGACTCGCTGCTGCAAGACAGCGCCGACGTGCAGACCGCCGTGACGGCGGCCGGAACCGTGGAAGCCTGGCTGCAAGATCGCGGCCTCGCGGGCGTTATCTCGGGTTTTGCGCTCGCCACGTCGGCGACGCTGTCTCCGGGCCTGGCCGGCGGAGTTCTTTACGCGCAGGGCAAGCGGTACGCGCCGGCATCGCCCGCTCCGGGCGCTGCGCCCGCGAGCTCCACCAGTCACCTCTGGTACAACGCCGCGAGCGGCTTCTACTACAACCTGACCGGAGTCGCGGCCGTCAGCGGCGACGCCTACCTGGGCGTTGTTACGACCGACTCGACGCACGTCACGGCGGTCACCAGCGCCACCAAAATCTACGGCCAACTCTCGGCCGCAGCTCCGGCTCCGAGCAATTTCACGATTCCGCACAGGTTGGGCCGGACGCCCACCGGCGCCGTTATTCGCATGACCTCAGGCGGGGCCATCTGGTTCCAATCGCCCACGGACATGGACGCCACAAATCTTTATCTGGTCGCTTCCGATGTGGGAGTGACCGCCAAGGTGCAGGTATGGTAAAAGAAAATCAAAAGTCAAAGATCAAAAGTCAAAAGCCAAAAGTTGAAAGGCATATGCAGAGCGTATTTTTGATTTTTGCCTTTTGCCTTTTGCCCTTTGATTTGATTTCCGGCCAGCAGCCTCAAACATTGAATGCTCCGGTCTTCAGTGCCAATGCGAAATACGTGCAGGGCGTGGGTCCCGGCTACTGGCCGACGGCGGGTGCAGGCCTGGTGCTCAACCTGGCGCCGGGCACGGCCTATTGCGGCCACCCGCCGGTGCTGATGACCTATGCCGGAGGCACGCTGACGCTACCCGCCAGCTCAACGGTGTACGTCTTCCTTGATCCCGCCGCCGCCTGCACGCCTGCGTATAACACCAGCGGATTCTCATCGGGTCACATCCCCCTCGCGAAGGTCGTCACCGGCTCTTCGAGCATCACGAGCATTACCGAGGCGCGCAACTGGTTCGTGCCGCAACCGATCGGAACGGATTCCGCCGGCCGCGCCGTGGCCAAGCATTTTAACGGCGTGCGCTTCGCGGACCAATTCTCCGGCGCGAACGCCACCGCCAAACTGGACGCTGCCCTGGCGGATATCGGCTCGACACCCGGCGTGCTGATCGCCGCGCCCCCGCTCGGGTTTGGGTCGCCCACTATCTTTCACAACAACGTCGCGTTCCTCGATCTCCGGCAGGCCTACGACCCGATCGACACGGTCACCGACGATCCGGACCGCGTGGCGCTGGTCATGCTCGAGAATCGCCTGGGCGACATGACCACCCGTCCCCTGACGGGCACGGTCACGCTCACCAATAGCTCGACCGCCGTCACGGGCTCGGGAACAAACTTCCTGACGCAACTCGCCAACCACCTGGGCCGCTCGATCAAGCTCGATGCGGACGCCAGCACCTCGTGGGCGCAAATAGCCTCCGTCGCTGACGATACGCACGCTACGCTCGTGACGGCTTATCCCGGAACTGGCGGGACGGGCGCGGCTTCCTATTTCCGCACCGAGCTGGGCCTGGTCATCAACAACCAGGTGAGCGGAGGAACGCCGAACACCGGCTCGGGAGGCGAGTCTGTAGGCGTGACGGCGCTTTCCTGGCGCAACGGCGGCACGCGGGGGATTTGGGGCGGCAATTTCAATACGGGCTACTATACGCGCGATCCGAAAGCCCCCGCCGTCGGGGTCGAGATCGACCTCAGCAACGAATCGTCCGCCGACGCGGTGCCCGGCGCGAATATCGAAGAAGCCTTACGCATCATCAGCGCGGGTTCGAAACGCACGTCGGCGGGCATCGGTTTGCACAAGATTTTCAGCGGCGGGGAGTTCGTGCGCGGCATCTGGATCAATAACAGCTATTCGAGCCAGGGCATCCACATCAACGGCCCGACGAACCATCTCTATCTGGTGCCCAACGCCGACAACACTAACCCCATGCTGGTGGGGCGGAACGCGGCGGACTCGTCCACCAAATGGGCCGTCAACAACGACGGCAGCGCGCTGTTCAATACCCTCGGGGTGGGCCCACCCAGCAGCAGCTTCACCGGCGGCGTGCAGGGAACCATCAATGACTCTGTAAACGGTGTCGGCGTGCTCAACGCCAATCCCAATCGCACCGGCGCTCTTGTGGGCGCGAATCAAAACAATACGGCTTTGAACCAAATCGGCGTCTGGGGTGTGGCGGGCGCTGAGCACACGTCGGGTACCAAGCCGTTCGTGGCAGCTCTGGCGGGCGACGCTTATCACGAATCCGCCGGCACGGTCAGCGTCCTCACGGGCGTGGCCGGTTACGCCGACATGGCGGGCAGCGGGACCGTCACCAAGATGATGGCGCTCTACGCCAATGCGAACGAGCGTAGCGCCGGGACCGTCAACAACAACTACGGGCTCTACGTGGAAGCCCAGACCGCCGGAACGAATAACTACTCGATCTTCACCGTGGGCACGGCCCCCGCCCAGTTCGGCGGGCCGGTGATTTCGGGGCTGAATGATGTCACCTTCTCTTCGACGCCTACCTTCGACGCGAAGCTCGGGAACACGCAAAAAATCACCCTCACCGGGAATGTGTCGAGCTCAACGCTCTCCAATGCAACCGCCGGCGAGCAAATCAACTTCATCATTTGCCAGGACGCGACCGGCAGCCGCACCTTCACGTGGCCCAGCAACGTCAAGGGCGGCATGACCATCGGCTCGACCGCGTCGAAGTGCAGCGCCCAGACATTCATCTTCGACGGCACCAACGCCTACGCGCTCTCCTCCGGAGTAACTAACATGTGATTTTCCCTCCCAACCGCGCGTATGGAGCCCACTCTTGGTCCCGCAGAGCGCGACCGGGAGCGGGCTCTGTGTTATATTGGGCGCCGGCGACAAGTCGATGGCGGACAGCCCACAACCCCCAGCGCAGGCACTGCTCAAATCGTTGAACGTGATCTCCGGTGTACGCTGGTACCATCTGGCGGACCCGTTCTCGCCGGCGCTCGACGAGCTGGCAGCACACTTCGGGATTCACCCGCTGCAAGTTGAGGACTGCCGCCATCGCCGTCAGACGGCGCGACTGGAAGAGCACGAGCGCTACACCTTCGTGGTAATTAAGGTGCTCGTCGGTCCGAACGCTGCAAGCCACGCCAACCACGCTGCCAGTGCAGCAAAGCCGAGAACCCCGGTGGCGGCTGACCCGGGGGATATCCGCAGCATCTCGCCACAAGCACCCGCAGAAGCGCCGGCGGCGGGCACGCCGCGCGTGCGCTTCGAAGATTTCGACATCTTCCTCGGGCCCGACTTCATCCTCACCGTGGATGAGGGGAAATCGAACCTGATTTCCGCCGTAATGCCCCGCCTGGTGGCGGAACCCGCCCATCAGAACCCCGACCGGATCGCCCATGCCCTGATCGATGCCGCGGTGGACCAGTACTTGCCGTCCCTGGACCACTTGGGTGATTTCATCAATCACCTGGAAGACCTGGTCATCCGCCGGCCCTCGCCCGCCACGTTGCGGGAGATTTTTCGGCTGAAGCGTGTGCTGCTGGAATTTCGCCGCGTGGCCACGGGGATGCGGGAGGCGGTCAATGGACTGGTGCGGAAGTACGACGCGCCGCCTGCGGCGACCCGGCTGGCGGACCGCGAACTGCGCATTTACTACCGCGACGTTTACGACCACATCGTGCGGGTCATAGATTTCGTTGAGACCTACCGCGACCTGTTGACGGGGTCGCTCGACATCTATCTTTCGGCCGTCGCCAACCGCACCAACGAGGTCATGAAAGTCCTCACCATCTGGGGAACCATCGCCCTGCCCCTGCTCATCCTGACGAGCTTCTATGGCATGAACGTCAAGCTGCCCTGGCAGGACCGCGCGGAGGTCCTTCCCCTCCTGGGGATGGTGATGGTCGGGTTGGCGCTGGTAATCTATTACTATTTCCGGCGCAAGCACTGGTTCTGACGCGGCTCTCTTCCCTACCCATCAACCGACAGGCACCACCGGTCGTCAGCCGCGCCCTGCCTGCGGGAGCACCGGGTATGCTATCCTATCGCCGGATGGACAACCGGCCCGGCAGAGGGTGGAGGGTCTGGTCTGGCCTGTCCGTCTGGAGTTGCGCAGGAGCACTCGTCTCGGCGCGGGATGGAGAGGCCAGCGGCAGCCGGGTAGGCAAGCGAGGTACTTCATGGCAAAAAAGGTCGACCCCGCATCCCTGCGGCGAAGTCCCCGCGTCAATGTTCGCATCCCGGTAACGCTTTCGGGGACGCTTCCCGACAACCAGCCCTTTACCGAGGACACTTTCGTCGTCACGGTCAGCAAATACGGCGCGAAAGTGCAAACCCGGCAACCCTTGAAGGTGGGGATGAAATTGAAGCTGCAACCCCTCCGCCGCCGCGAGGCCGGACATTTCAAAGTGGTCTGGACGGGCCGCGAAGGCTCCCCCCGGCAAGGTGAAGTGGGAATTGAATACTTGGAGGTTTTTAACCTGCTGGGCATTGCTTTTCCTGAGTAGATCTTCCCGTGACCCATTCCATTGACGAAATCGAACGACCCCGGCAACGCGTGAGGGCCACAATCCCCGTCCGCGTGCGCGGCATGTCCACTCGGCACAAATTCTTCGACGAGTCCACGGAAACCAGCTACGTGGGGAAGTCCTCCGTCATCGCGCGCATCCAGAACTTCGTGGACCTGGAAACCGAGCTCCATGTGGTCAACCTCAGGAACAATCTTGGTGGCACGTTCCGCGTCACGTGGATGAACACGGAAGGCAAGGAAGGCTGGCACGATGTCGGTCTGGAACTGACCGAAGGCGAGGGGAATCTCTGGGAAATCGCCCCACCCTCCGGGGAAGAAGCAGCCGATGCGCCCCTGCCGCACGCGTGGCTTCAGTGTCACCGTTGCCACGAAGGCCAGCTTACTCCCGTCCCGGAAGCCGAGGACGAGTTCATCGTCGATGGGTTTGTCATTTCGCGGCCCTGCGACCGCTGCAAGGCCACGACGCCCTGGGGGTTCACTCCGGCCGAAACGGAAGACGCAACCGCCGGAGCTGAGCGGCAAAAAAACATGCGCAGCACAGGGCGTGCGCCTCTCAACATAAAAATTAAAGTGATCCGCGAGGCTTATGGAATGCCCCTCGAGGACATCTGTGAGACTGTCAACATGTCGCGGAGTGGCGCGTGTTTCCAGAGTCGCAAGAGCTACGCCGTCGGTGAGCAGTTGAGAGTGATTCTTCCTTACAAAGAGGGTGACGTCGCCATTCCGGTACCAGCGCGCGTGGTTCGCCTTGATCACGCCAAGGACGGTTCCTTTCATGCCGTCGCCATTAAGCTTGAAGAGGGAAAGAGCTAGGTGGGAATACGGGTGTTGCATTTGGTAGCGATTGAAGGTCGGGGCGTGGAGGTTCGGAACTAGGTATGAGGAATCCGCGATTCTGCCTGCTGATATTTGCGCTCTCCATCTTGCCGGCAACCAGTGGACTGGCTGGCAGTTCAGAGGCCGGGAACCGGGCCCTCCTCCCGTCCCAGGAGATGAACTTCACACTGGAAGGCAAAATCAGCAAGCAGGCCCCGGGAAAACTCACCATCAGCGGGGAAGGAAACATCATCTTCCACGTGACCTACAACGACAAAACCGAGATCAAACGGAAAGACGGCAGCGCCGGCTCCGCGAAAGACTTGCGCGTGGGAATAACCGTCCGAGTTGAAGGTGCGTTAACTGAAGCGGGCGAGGTCGTGGCCCAAAAGATCGAAGTCCACTCGGACGACGCACCTAAAGGGACCTCGACCGGTTTTTAGAATTTGTTTGCTACTACCCGCATTTACCGCAGCCACCAAGCCAGTGCTAACGCCCCCAAGAAGACTGCCACGTACGGAAACGCGCTGCGAAAGAACGGGATCTTGAAGAAGAACGAAGTTCGCTGCCAGCTTTCGTCGCGGACATCGAAGACAGGCTGAACTGCTTCCCAGACGGCGTCGATCAGAATCCGGCGCGCCGCCTCGCCGAATTCCTTCGTTGCTCCCGCCGGCGACCCGACGTAGCCCATAAGGTTTCCCAGGCGCAAAGGATAGTTCTTGCGCAGTCCCTCAAGGAACGTAAAGCGCACAGGCGGGAGAGATCTGTAATTCGCTTCGACCAGTTCCGGATGCGAAAGCATCAGGAGAGCCGTTTCCCAGAGTCCGCCATGCGAATCGCCGCGAACAGCTTTGCGCTCTTCGGAGCTGAGGGGGCGGCCGAGGAGTGGTTCCACTCGGTCGAGGTATTTGCCGCGCAGGAAGTCCCAGAGCACCGGCCCGCTCATTGAGAACATCCTGACTCCATAGCGGCGCGAGACGACTGCCGCGGCCTCCTCCAGCGCGACGACGTGCTTGGGCCCGGCGTGGGCGTTGGTGACCAGGATGGTGCGAAAGCCGTGCCGGGCGAGCGCCGCGCCATAATCCAGCGCCGCGTTGCGCACCGTCCGCGCGCGCACCAGGAGCGTGCCGGGCGCATCAAAGGCTGACGCGCCGATCGGGAGCGAAGGCCCGACCACGACCGTCCAGTCCGGCTTGGCCGCGAGAATTCGTTTGGCCAGCTCATCGTTGAAAAACTCGGAGTGGAACAGGTCGCTCCCCACAGGGAGGTGCGGCCCATGCTCCTCGAGCGGGCTCACGGCAAAGAGGATGACCGTCCGCTCGTGGTCGAGGGCGCTGATTTTCGTGAAGCTCAACTCCGCCAGGCGAAGGGTTTTGCCGGCCGTGGGGTTCGGCAGGGGGTTTTCGGAAGCAGCGGCGTGGCGGGTTTCCATCCCAAGTCGTCGGTCGAAATCGGATCGGATTGTCGAGTTTCTATTTTCGAGTTTCCAAAATCAGTGTATCGCTCCCACCGTTTCCGCATAGGCATCCCGGGAGGCGTTGATCTCCGCGACGAGCTGTTTGCGCAGCTGCCGGGCTTTCTCGGCGCCACGCGGCAGGCGCGCCGCCAGGAACAACAACCGGGTCCGTGCCCGCACCAGCCAGCGATAACGCCACAGGAACGCACCGACCGGAGGAAGGGTGAGGGCGTAGTACCCCGCCGTCGCGCGCCCCAACACATATGCGCAAATCGCGATCTGAGCGGCGTAACAACCCAAGACGACCAGGCCGCGCAAAAACCATTGCGTCATGGGGTCGCCCTCGCTCTCCTTCTTGAGCAATCCCGTCCAGTGCAGGATAACCCACGCCAGAAAGTGATTCACGAAGCCGTAGAAGGCGATGGGGAGACCGGCGACACTCTCAAACCAATACCAGAGGCGCGTTCCCGCCGGTTCGATCCACGAACTGGCGGCTTCAACCTCGGCCTTCTCAAGCGACCAGCGGCGTTGTGCTTCCCGGTAGGCATCCAGCCTGTCCCGCAACGCCACCAAATGCCCCGGGCTCTTGGCATTCAACATCTCCACGCACTCCGTGAGGAACTGGCTCAGTGTGAAGCCTGCGGTTTTCTGTTTCCAATGCGGCCGTGTCGCCCAATTTTCCTCGAGGTCCACTTTCAAGACTTCTTCCAGGTCCGCCAGGAAAATCTGAAGTTCGTCGTCCATCAGGCTGAACGCGTTCTGCTGGAGCGCTTCGTCAAGTGCCGACGCGAGTCTGCGCGCCTGATCCTTTCCTGGTCCGGCCGACAGGTAATCCCGAGAGGCCAGCGGGAAGCCCATGCGAATTAATACCTCGCCGGATTGACTGCGTCCCATAGGCAAGAAGATGTGGACGGGGAAAATCGTGAGTTCAAGCTGGCCAGTCTGGCCCATACCCAAATCGACGGCAAGCGTCGCAGCATTGAGCCCCGAGGCAGTCGGATCTCCTGTTGTCGCCGCCGTCTGCTCTGAAAAGAGAACCACAACCTCGCGATTCGCGAGTGCCTCGCGGGCGGCCTGGAAGGCTGCCTTCTGACCTTCCCGTCCCGGCTCGCAGACAATCACGCCGAGCCGCTGCGCCAGGGAGCGGCTCCAAAAACCCAATTCGACATTCAAGAGACAACAGAGCTGTCGTTCCGATGCCGCCACCAGGGCGAGGGCGGCGGAAAAGCTCGGCGGCTGTTGGACCACGAGGATCGCCGGGCCGGAAGCAGGAAATGTCTCCCCACGTACCAAACGGATCTGGCGGCCAACCAGACTGAACCAAATGCGGACCAGTGCCCGAAAGAATCCATAGAGGTACGGAACTTCGGGCGCCTGATCCGGAAGATTATCGTTTGAGGACATAAGCTGAAACCTTAACTATCGTTGTCCTACTGACGCCGGCGCCGGGCGGGAGCGCGCGGAGGCTGAGCTCGAAGCACCGGCATCGCCTGACTCTCCCAACCCTCCACCGTGCCCACCGGACGCGCGATGGTGTCGAACATCCTGTACACTCTTTGGAGTTTACGCCCGTTCCTGTCCACGAGGCACAAGCGGAAGTGCGCGACGCCGTCAACTCGACTGACGCGAATGGGGAAATATCCGTTGAGATTACTCTCCACATAGGCGGTAACGTACTCCTGTTTCTTGGTCCACCAGGTAAAGATTCTGATGTGCGTGAAATCGCAATCGGGTGTCTCCTCGCGGTCGGCGACAAGATACTGAGGCACCTGTCGGCCATCGTCCTCCACCTTATTCAGCACGACCCACGCGACCAGGTTGGTGCTCTGCGCGTAGTGAGCAATGGCGTCGGGTACATCGAGAGAAACCAGCCGCCCAAGCACCCAACCGGCCTTCGAGCCTGCGCGCACAAGATACCATGCATCGCGGAGAGGTTCGGCGGGAGGCGGCGCCCCGGCTTGCGGAGTCCGCTCCACCATCCGCCGCCCAAAGACTTCGAGGGATTGACCGCCCGGGAGCTGCATCAATTGCACGGCATCGCGCGCCGGCTCCACGCGGAGGTTTGCCCCATTGGTGACATGGCCCACGGCCTGGGGCTGCTCGTTCTGAAGCTCCTTAAGAAGCTGCTGTCCCTCCTCGTAGGAGTCGGAGTCGAGAAGGTTGACCGCTTCCACCCAGCCGACTCGTCCATCGGCCAGACGAACTTTCGACCAGTTGCGGGTCCGGTCGAGCACCTCCACACGGTCGCCCTGCTTCAAAATGGCGACGCCGAGACGAATTTCGGCCGGCGAGTCCACAACTCCAACGGATTCGGGGAGCACGTAAGCCGTCTCGACTGGAGCTGGGGGATAGGCGCGACGATGCCAGTAGTAGTAACCCGTGCCGACTGCCGCAACGAGAAGAAGAATGATGATGTGCTTCCGTCTGATGGGCGTGCTCCAAAGGGACCAGAAGTCTTGACTCTCATTCTACACTAATTGCTGTCGCGCCAAGCCCCGACCGACTCCGCCGGTGACAGAGAGATGCCAGGCAGCACGAGAATCGAACGGCTTTTCATTCCCGGTCCGGCCGGCAGGCTCGAGGCTTTGCTGGAGTTCGACCCCGCGGCACGCCCCGCCGCTGCCGCGGTCGTCTGCCACCCGCATCCTCTCTTCGGCGGGACGATGCACAACAAAGTGGTCTACCGCGCCGCCAAGGCTGCGCTCGAGGCGGGCCTGTCGTCGCTGCGGTTTAATTTCCGAGGCGTGGAGAAAAGTGAAGGGGAATTTG
>Ga0315274_10003911_pt1 | contig 22021 bp, 12 predicted proteins | sample YL17G02_20_MG_FD_203700 | JGI IMG/M metagenome (GOLD analysis project Ga0315274, IMG submission 203700) | Sediment microbial communities from Yellowstone Lake, YNP, Wyoming, USA - YL17G02_20 | ecosystem: Environmental > Aquatic > Freshwater > Lake > Sediment | place: USA: Wyoming | collected...
GGCTTTGATGTTGTTCAGGATCGCACCAAGGCCGGCCAGAAGGGCTGTAATAAGACCTGTTATTGCCAGAACGAGTTCAATTTGCATAATTGCTTCTCCTTATATAAAAGCGATGATTTCTGGCTTGATTATACCCTACTCTATGGGGACATGCAACTATTTATACCAACCCTTGCCAGTTAGGCCCAGTATCTGAGTAAAGTATCTCTTATATTGGGGGGCGGCGGTGTCGAGCGTGTACTGCATAGCCCACGCCCTGCAGTTCGCCGGTTTGATCCTACCGATGTTTGTGGCAGCCTCCACGAACTCCCGGTGCGTCCAGCATTTGTAGCCATTGTAGCCGTCCCTGACCGTCTCTGGGAACGCGCCGAACGGCGTTGTGATAACTGGTGTGCCCGATAGGCCGGCCTCGATGACCACGTACCCAAAGGGTTCAAGGTATAGGGTAGGCAGGAACAATGCCTTTGCGTGTGCCATCAGTTTCTTGCGTTGCTCTTTCCCGGCAAAGCCAACATATTCAACATTAGGCATTTTGAGTAAGTCCTCGAAAGCTTTTGCGTCTACTTCATTGGCCTCTTTTGTGTAGCCGAACCCGGCCACAACCAGCCTTTTATTGAGCTCCTCGCATACCCTCTGTGCAACAAAGATGCCCTTCTTACTTATGATACGCCCCAGGTACAGGAAGTAATCCTCCTTCGCCTCAGAGTATTCAAAGTCAGCAGGATCAAAGAACCCGGGTATCACGCGGTCATAGAAGCGACCATCGCCCTTATTTCTATCGCCCGGGATGGGGTTAGGGTTCAGGTCATTGTCCTCTCTCCCGTAGGTCCAAGCCATCTGAAATTGACTCTCGAAAATGCGAAAGGGCGCAAATGAACTGCGATGCCCAATCCCAATCTCAATTGTACTGGGTATCTGCACCGCGTTCGCAATCTCCTTGTGGAATGTCCCGTGACACAGGAGCAGGAAATCCCCCACTCTCTTGCGTTGGTTGATTTCCTTGATGCAGTTCTCGTTGAAGGTCTTGTGCGAGAAGTCACCATACTTTTCAGGGTAGATTTTAGTATTATCCCACTCGCCGTAAGTTTTCCTCAGTACGTCCATGGTGGACACTTGCACGAACTCATCACACTCAACCTCCGAACCCTCCACGCCGTAGAAGATGACGTAGTGGCCCAACTTCTTGAGGATCTTCGCCATGTTCACGACCTTCGTGCCAAAGGCGTTGCCAATACCTTCGTCCTTGAGCGTGTTTGGGGCATTAAATGTTCCCAACAGATGACATCTAATCGGTTCTTCCTCGTAATATGCGATATTCGAAGGCCCCGGCGATCCGGGATCGCATCCCCTACTACTCCATCCCCTCACTCCCGTTGGTCCGGGATCGCATCCTCTTCTGTTCCGCTCCCACTCTCCTGTAGGGGTAAGCGCTTCATTGAGCACGACATGTATATTCTTGACCAGTATCCGGTTACCTGCCCCTCTGTCCGTTGTGACCAGACTAAAGCCATGATTATCTATAAGCCAATCCGTGACATGGTTATACCAGTCCTCAAGGATGAGAGTTATCGGCTTATTGGTAGTGAGTACAGACTGCATACCCTCCAGCGCCTTCAACTCTCCACCCTCAACGTCGAGTTTTATCATGTCCGGCACGCCAAGGTCCAGATCATCATACCTCGCGGTCTCTACCAACTCAAAGCTCAATTCCCGGCTATGGCGATACTCCTTGTTGTGATAGTTCTGCTCAAGACTATGTTCCCCTGGTGTTTTGCCGGTGTAGAGCTTAGCCTGTCCGGCAATGTTGGACAGCGCCTTATCAATGATCTGTATGTCTGGACAATTCTCTTTTAGATATTTTCTGTTCTCGGATGATGGTTCAAAGGCAATAACTGTTGCACCAAGACTCGATGCAAGGGCAGAGAAATAACCAACCTGCGCACCCACGTCCAGGAACACCTGCCCTGGCTTTAGGTGAGTCTTGATATATTCAGTTGTGCGTGGTTCCCACGTGCCGTGCTGTTCGAGATCCCGCTTGACATAGTCGGGGCGTTCAGGAAATTTGAGGTTCATTTATCTTCTCCGGCCATCATGGTGTATGTCTCCTGAAATTATACCACATTATTCCCTACATTTTTACGACCAGATAATAACATTGCCGATTAAGGTGTAATAGACGATTGCATAAAGGTAATCGAGGCGACAATAGTAAGTCCCATGACTGGTAAATCCCAGGACTTTAATGCGGAAAGTGCCGTCTGCAAACTCAGCAGCAGTCCATGCTCTGCCCCAGGTATCTGTGGGGCCACCGTAGGTTTTTGACTTATCGGTGACACCTGTGACGCTTTCTTCTTTGGCAGCAGTGTAGTTTGCACCATCGTCGTAAGAAAGGGATAGGTCAATAAAGGCCGTCTGAGTAGCATTACTGCAAGAAAATTCAGCAACAACTTCAATGCCGTTGATAGTTGCACCTCCGGGAATACCAAAAGTAAAATCGGAAATCTCTGCAGCAGCGCCGATATCGCCCATATGTAGAGCACGGGAATCGTCGGATGTATTGATAAGCGTGGTGGTGAAAGAACCCCACCAGGCCTCGGATTCGACAGTTCCACAGACTTTAGCGCCAGTATCAGACATTCATGCCTCCTAATTTGCCATTATTTAATCCAATGTGTAATAGACCTCGATGTATAGGTCTTTAATATCAGCATGAGGAGACGCGTCCATTTGCAGGTACACGTATTTCCCGCTTGGTACAGTTGCATCGTCGAACCCTGCGGTGATCGTAGTCACACCATTTGTAGTATCTACCACATCTATTATCGTGGCATTGGCAAAACCACCGTTATTAATATCATCTGCAAATTTTAGATCTCCCGCAAATTCCGCGGTCGGACTGTAATCGTAACAAGCGATATGGATGCGGGTAATAGTCAGTGCTGCGGACGCCCTAAACATCACGATCTGGGCACGTTGGGTGTAGACTGCTTGAGGATTGCTTACAAAGCCTCGTACATAGAATGTCCCATAGCTACCCGCTGGCCCACTCGGGCCGGAAGGCCCTGATACCGTTGAGTTGGCGCCTGAAGGTCCGCTTGGGCCTGAAACTGTAGAGTTTGCGCCCGACGGACCGGACGGGCCACTGGGGCCAGATACCGTCGAGTTAGCTCCCGAGGGTCCGGAAGGTCCTGACGGCCCAGACACCGTACTATCTTCACCACTTGGGCCTGAGACTGTACTATTTGCGCCCGATGGGCCAGAGGGGCCACTAGGGCCACTCACAGTTGAATCCCCGCCCGATGGGCCAGAGGGGCCAGAGGGGCCGCCCGGGCCCGAAGGACCCGAGACCGTACTATCCTCACCGCCCGGGCCCGAAGGACCACTAGGCCCAGACACAGTACTATCTTCACCACTTGGGCCTGACGGCCCGGACACTGTTGAATCTTCCCCAGATGGCCCTGAAGGACCTGACGGACCCGACGGGCCAGATACTGTCGAGTCTTCACCACTTGGACCGGAAGGTCCGCTAGGACCGCTAGGTCCACTTACCGTAGAGTCTTCTCCACTTGGCCCAGAGGGACCAGAGGGGCCAGGAACCGTACTATCCTCGCCAGATGGACCGGAAGGCCCCGATACAGTCGAATCCTCCCCAGACGGGCCACTTGGCCCACTAGGGCCTGATACAGTAGAATCTTCACCTGATGGTCCCGAGGGACCCGAAGGGCCGGATGGTCCGCTAACTGTCGAATCCTCTCCTGGGGGCCCACTAACAGTACTGTCTTCGCCGCTAGGACCCGATGGTCCCGATGGACCCGAGACTGTACTATCCTCGCCAGACGGACCCGAAGGACCACTTACCGTTGAGTCTTCTCCTGAAGGACCACTAACGGTTGAGTCCTCTCCACTAGGCCCGGACGGACCTGATGGACCCGGGATAGTTGAATCTTCTCCTGAGGGGCCGCTAGGTCCTGAAACGGTAGAGTCTTCACCAGATGGGCCACTCGGGCCAGAGGGCCCGGGAACTGTTGAGTCTTCCCCACTAGGGCCGCTGGGTCCCGAAGGTCCTGAAACCGTACTATCTTCACCGCTCGGCCCTGATGGGCCGGATGGTCCTGAAACAGTGCTATCTTCGCCACTGGGTCCACTAGGGCCACTGACTGTGCTATCTTCACCAGAAGGCCCGGACGGCCCGGACGGACCAGAGACTGTGCTGTCTGCGCCAGAAGGTCCAGAGGGTCCACTAGGGCCGCTGATGGTTGAATCTTCGCCAGAAGGACCGCTAGGCCCACTAGGACCACCCGGCCCTGAAACTGTAGAGTCGGCACCTGAAGGCCCACTCGGGCCAGAGGGCCCGGGAACTGTGGAATCTTCTCCCGACGGTCCACCAGGGCCGGAGGGCCCAGAAGGACCCTCTATTCCTAGCTCATATCCGCCCTCTGTTATACCATCCCCAACATAGATCTTCCCTTCGTCGGTATCAAAAAGAATATCTTTATCATTGGGAGTCATTGCCAATCTTTGGGCGGTGGTTACATAAGGTAATTGAAATCTTGATAAGGACATTTTGTACTCCTAGGGCACATACTGGGAACAAAGTAATATGCCGCCCACTGCGCTCGGATTATACACGGCGGCCAATAAAATAGCACCGCCACCACCACCAAGACCACCAACATGTACATGATCGGCCCTACTATAATCTGGGTCAATGCCGGGATCTGGGGTTGGAGCACAGTCAAGTGGATCCGAATCGGACGCCACTGCAATTAGGGCATCAATTTGCTCCTTAGCTATTTGTGTACCCTTGGCCATGAACTATCTCCTACATAACCTGTGCTGCTGGACCCCGGCTGCGCCCCGCGGGCGTATATGGTTTATAGTATTCAGCCTGTAGTAATATCTGAGTAATTCTACGAAAGTTTGTAGGCGTTTTATATTCCACCAATCCCAATGCCTGCGTGATGCGTCTAGCATTGGTGGGAGTTGCATACTCAACTTCCGTCAGGATCTGTGTAACTCTGCGATCAGCCATTTTGTCTCACCGCTCTTCCTAGCGAACTACAGCGCCCGCTTGTAAAGAATTAACACGTGCTTCTGTCCAAGTAGGATCCTCGCCCCCTGCAGGATCTACAAGATATTCAGCAGACAAATAGCGAGCATAGGCAAGTGTCAATACTTGATCTGCGCCCTGTGCGTCCGTAGCGCCGCTGCGCAAGAGTGTGGCGATTTTATCTCCGTCTGCTGCCGTTTCCAAGGCATCCAACTCTACCCAGACTCGAGCAATTGAAGCACCACTTGGCAGTCCAGCAAGATCGGACAAAAGATAGGTGGACTTCTTGTCTACAGTAGACTCGTAAACGTAGTCGGCATTGGCGGGGATCTCATTCACACAATCCCAAGCATTGCCGGTACTAGGAATCAAGTCGGTGTATTCAGCAGCACCGGTAATAGGCACTAAAGCTGCGAGTACACCGCCATCCCCGCACCAGGAATTATCAGCGCCGCCAGTAGTATCATTGATAGCAATATCGTCATACCAAACACTGGGGTTCCCGGTTGCGCCATACAGTACGACGCGGGTTATTTCGCTTTGAGAATTTGTTGCGCCGGCCCAACTAAGAACAGGCGCCCCATCGAATTTTACCTGAAAGATTCCGTTTGGTGCGGCCCCGATTTTGACACGTACTTCAAAAACGTGCCACTCACCGATATTCATAGTGAACTTGGAGCTTGTTTCTCTTAGTGCTGTCCCATCATACATCTCTATAGTTGCTGTACCACCAAAACTTTTAGTTCTTAATGAGCCCCCTTCATCTACACCCTTTACCCAAGTAAGGAGCCTGCCAATAGACGCCTCGCTTTCAAAGAGAACAGCAAAACGAAAATAGAGTTCCGTGTAAGTAGAAGGAAGATCTTTTGTTAAGTAGTTTGTTGAATAACTGGCTATCCAATATGAATAGGTGCCGTTTCTTTTTTTGGCATTAGTAACGCCGCATAGTGCTCCTAAAGTCCACCTTGTCAGATCTCCACTTTCCGCACCATCTGTAAATAACCGAGTCATACTCTTCTCCTAGCTATAAACCACATGAACCGTTAGATCCTCGCCAACGACGGCACTGCCTATTTGGTCTATGTCCGCTGTCAGATACTCGCCGTCTTCCAGAGTAGTAATGTCAATGGTAGTAGTATAACCCGTATGTTCTCCAACTGCAATCTGTGGGCGATTCCCCTGAGTAGTAAAAATGGTCGTACCAGACTTGTGAATATCTACGATAATTGCCGCGCCCGTAGGTGCTGTTCCTACAGCAAGGAACACTTTTGAGACAGTTAGTGTGCCACCAAGATTGTTGTAGATGCGGATAGCGCCCGTGGTCAGTGTTAGTACATCCTCATAAGTGAAAATAAACACGCGCTTCGACACTGTTGCATTAGTTTCAACATAGTGTTCTATAAGTAACCCGTCCCCAACCGCAGGAACGAAGTTAAGTATTAGAACGGGACCAGCATCCAATACATATATCTCCGGTTCCTGACGTAAGCCATTGTAAAACACAGAGACCTGCTCAGAAAAGGGCTCTCGGCTAAGATCAAACGTATCTGTTATTCCATCGATTTGGCTGGTAAGATTTTCTATAAACCCAGAGAGATTGCCGCCACCGCCAAGTGTAACTACCGAGGCATCGCCTACCTCATCATCTTCCACCTGAACATTGAGGCCAACGAAGTTAAGTTTTGCGCGTTGGGCAAGTGGCGCACCCTCATCTTGGATAATATGGCCGCCGCCACCCCCAAGATTTCCATGTTCGTCTTCTGTGAGATGATAATATTCTGCCGGTGTGCCCTCTGAGGGCACCAACCCTCCCTGAATGCCAGATAGTTCATTGTGTTGTCCGCCATAAGGCGTGGGTTCGGTTGGCGGCGGTACCACGGGCGCTGGAACGAACGTTCTCCTCGCTGCCGTTGTTATTGCCGTATCAACATTCCCGCTTGCAGTATGAACTATGGGCGTACCACTACGGTAATCTACATAGACAGAATCGCCGATGGAGGGAGAGGCGCCTAAGAAGATCAAGCCACGCAAGAGCTTTCCAACACCACTAAGGCGAACACTACAAAACCTTCCCAGCACATCGACTACAATTGCTGGGATAATCTTCTGCTTGGAGAGCTTTGAGATCTCACTAGAAAGACTCGTGCGCGGCATTATAGTTTTCTCCTGCCCGAGATAGACATGCGATAGTTACCATCCTCCAGTCTTATCTGGATCCCCTCTATGATTATACTGTCCTCTATATGTCTGGCCGTACCGGTTGCAATTAGGTCCACAGTGAGAACGTCTCGTATCTCGAGACGTGGATCCAATCGTGCATCGACAGTTTTTTCATGTCTCTTTTGCAAGGCCTTAGTTTGATATATCCGTGCCGCCTCAACCGCACCGGAAGTCAACTCGGTTAGTCTGTATAGCCTCGTGATTAAACCAACCTGTTCGGCGGTGGCAACATCTACTGCCATGGCAACATCTGCGCCCTGGATAATACCATCCGAGCTAAGTTGTAGATTGTCCTCTAGGGTATCTGTGTATTTCTTAACGTGATGCGCAGGCACAGTATCCTTTACTGCCGAGTAGGTGAATTCCAGGTTCCTGTCAACGCCGGCATTTACCTCTATTGGGCGTTGCTGGATCACGGACTGGATCGCACTCTCGGTATTGGCTTCATAGTCGACATAGACTGCTTCGCGTTGATCGGCCAACTCTACGCGGCGAATATTCTCGAGGGTAAGCATGCCACCAGTTACACCCAAAAAGGCCGTGACGGCTGCAAGATAAGTAACAGACCCTAAAGCGTAACTATACACACAACGGTCATTGCAGTAACCAGAGACATACTGATCATAGATAAAGATGCGAATCTCGAACTCTAGGCTGGCACTCTCTCCAAGTTGGAAATTGGACTGGTCGACGACAGTACCTCCTATAAGAGTTTTGAATAACACATAGCGCTTACTGTCTATCGTTTCCGCCTCGACACTTACTTTGAGTGCGGCAGCCACGTCGGCAGTAGTATAGTAGGCAGGAAATGCCTGCACGTCGGTAGTAAGCACGACAGCTCTTCCTAACGTGGGCATAAAAGAGAAGAATACCTCTATACCGCCATGTTCTGCCACTAAAGCTCAAGCTCCTCGCCAGGACTGTGTGCGCCATCGGCCAGGAGAATGTCTCCTGGGAAGACTGCATCAGTACCCGCTATTCTGCAAAACTTCTTCAAGAGCGAGGCGATGGAATTGTCGTGGTCGCCACCGGAGGCATAGAAACCCCTTAGTTCCACCGCGTCCTCGGAGTGAATATAAACGAAGGTTCCTTCAGGATAAAAAACTCCCTCTGCTGACACGGCACCTAAGGAAACCCCAGTCAACCCATTGACAAGATACATTTTCTCAGAGCATGAAGCAGAGTAGTCTGGGATATCCGCTGAATAATGTCGCGCCCTTTCTCTTGCCCAGACAACTTGCCCAACAGTTGTGATCCATGCCTTCCATTGTGTATTCTGGTTCAGCCAGGCATAGCCAGCATTTGTAGCAACAATAGCACCCTCAAGATCGTCTGAGTGCGTGGCGCCATCAAGCCATTTGAATTGGAAGAATTCTACCGCCATCCCGCCCTGGTAAGTATAACCGCCACCAGGATCAGAGACAAACGGCGCGCCCCAGTCTGTATAGTTCCGCAACTGGAATGGGCCATTGGGCGGATTATCGACATCATTGAAGAATTCATTCTTCCCAGTATACGCATAGATTGTGCCATCAATATCAACCTCTCCTGTTGAGGGGAAGTCAGTCACGAAGTCGGAGTCAAGACTTGTATCGTCCATATCCAATGGTAGGACAGGAATAATTGTCTCAGTGGAGCAAAAACCGGTTGTTCTAAAGCGTGGCGGATCAATAAAGGCATAGATGCCAACATGGAGGATGTCACTATTGGTGACAATATCACCATCGGCAGACGCCCAGGAGTACACCAGTGAATACGCTGCTATGATGCCTCTGGTGGGCCATGCTGCAGCAGCAATCTCTTTTACCTCGAGGCCAAAGAGCCCATCCCTGTGCCAAAAACGCACATCATAGTCAGTATTTCCTACAATGTCTTTATCCTGCTCGATGAGAACTGTCTTCCGGCCACCGCGGATCTTGGCAATACCCATCTTCCCTTCTGAGATATAGCCAAGGACAAAGTTGTCCTTATCGCTACCAAGGCCGAGAGGGCCGACGCTTGTATAGGGTCCCTTGAACTTGGTCCTCACGGCGCAGTCGAAATTCCATGCCGAGTAGGGTCGTGACGAGAATGCAATCGACGGAACACCCTTGACTGTACTCATCATGACCGTTGGTGGCGCGCCGGGTAGATCGCCGCCAGGCCCTGGCCCTCCCTGGCCCGGTATGGATATAGACTCGAACGTCCAATACTCAGTGCCATTGTTATGGCCACCACCGGCGAACCACCAGCCCATATTGTAGTCTTTGTGCTCCCCGGGCTCAAGATCGTCAGTCCATTCCCTGGTTTCATCATACCAGGAATTATCTATAGTTGGGAAAATAATATCCTGAATATTGAATTGATTTGTATAGCCCGAGGTTTCCATAAACCTCATGCGTAACGTGGCATGTATTCGCCGCGTCTGGCCCGTAATTGGTATATTAATCCTCACTGTAGAAGTAAAGTCAAGCCACGCATCCACAAATGATCGCTGTGTCGCAAAATATGCAAACTGCTCATCAGACGGCGGAAGAGGAGGAGGATAAGTACCCCCCGTAACCGTAAATGGGGGCCCCTCAATTTCTTCCTCCACAACCTCAAAACCAGCTTGAATGGTCGATGCCTCTATTGGTATCAGATGCACTGTAATGCCGGGCAGCTCAACGCGCTCTGGGAGATAGACCGTAGCACCACTGCCTGAAATTATCCTAGCGCCAACCCTGATAAGTTTTAGCCCCTCACCGGGGTTTGCCATCTGATAGACGACTGGATAATCACCGTCCCGTGCCCCCTCGGGAAAATAGGTTTGCGGGGGATTGGAGTACCCGCCAGAGTAATCCTCCAGCTCGTCTATAAGAGAGACAATCGTTGTCTGCACACCATCCTCATCCTCTACTAGCATGAGTGCATAGAAATCATCGTTTGGCGAGTCTGTTGGCGTCGGATCGGGCGGATTGGGTTCCGGCGCACCGCTGTCAATGCCGGCCCGGCTCCAGCCAAAGATGCGAAATTCTATAGTGGCCGCATCGCCAAGTACCGGATACTCTGTGCAGAAGGTTTCAATATCAGCACACCAGTGATCTGTAGCAGTATCGGCAGCATGTGTCTGGTATTCAAGACCGCCACTGGCAGCCAGTGCCTCCGGCGTCCAGAAGTCACAAGATAATGTCCAGGACGGGCCAGCGCCAGAGTTGACATCATAGAGATTGGATTTATCCTTGACCAGGTCCAGAATGGACTGCTTGCCCTGCAGCTCCAGATAGAATGGGTGCGTCATTGAAGATGTATGCCACAGCCCATCAGGAAGAATAGAAAGATCATAACCTCTTACGCCGTCTTCGAAGGACGTTGTGATGCGTGCAATCACAACATCGTGATATTTGAGCCACTCTAAATCAATAGTTGTGTGAACACCAATTTCCAACTTGGAATATGTACCCGTGTCAAGGTAGAGATTGTCGAGATAGAGTTCGTCACCGGCCTTTACCTTCGCTGTCCAGCCAGTCTGAGGATCGCCGCCGACATTATCAAGGACAATATCAACAGAGGGTGTAGTTTCCCCAATGACCTGGTATGGGGCAACAGTTCGATAAAGCTGTGTGTCCGTGAAAAAGACAAGATCGCCACTTCCTTCATCATAGCGCGCCGAGAAGCGAAGATTCACCTGGCTAACAAGTATTCTTCTATCGAGAGAGAAAGTGATACCATCATTAGAATAGGATAATAGTGTATAGACAGTATTTGTCTCAAACTCTTCCTGTCGATAAAAGCGGCCAGCCATGAAAACGCGATCGTTGTACACAAAGGCACTGGTTATATCAAAATTGCTGAGGTCTTCGGGGATCGCAATAAAGAAGTCAGACCAGGAGCCGTCCTTATTATTGGCAGCCAGCTTATAATAAATACCCTGAACCGCTCCATCATATCTAGTAAAGTAGGCAAAGATCTTATCCCCAAGGATAGCGGCACCAGAATTTATTAGCTGGGCAGAGTCGTCCTCATATTCATCTATAAGAGGCAAAACGTTGACCGGATCGAATATTCTTCCTGGAGAAACATGGCTGGCGTCGTCGCCATCGATATAAGCAATTCTAACAGCCCCCTCATCAAAGTAGAACCTGATTTTCTGTGTAGCCGATACTGGATGAGTAACATCATCAACGCCAACGACGGGAGGAAAGGTTGGCTCATATACTTCATCCACAAGGTCTTCGGCCTCAAAATACACACGCGACTTATAGGCCGTGAGCCTGCCCGTTGCCTTGAAGCTCTCGGGAATAGTAATAGCATTCTCTAGTGTCTGGGTTGCTTGTCTCATTATGAAGACTCCTCTGTCAGTCCTATAAACAAGAAGGTGCACTGGATCACATAGAAGGAATAAATTCCATCCACCATAATGCCCAGCACTTTCTCTGCGAAGTTGCCAACCATGAGCACGTCATAATCATCGTCAAAATGGGTAGTCAGAGTCAAGACATTCGAGGGTGTCCCATTTGGATTGTTGTATGAGAAGAATGTCTTCAGCTCTTCCATAGTACCGTAGTTGTTATCTATCTCTTCATAGCGCACGCGCACCAGGTATTCATGAGTCTCATAGAGGCCGCCCATAGACACATCAAGGCCACCATCGAGTGTTTTGTCAACTGTTTGGGATTTCTCAATGATAGGACTGTATCCCTCAAAAAGGACACGAAACCTTTTAGAAAGAGTAGTATTGCTATTAGTGAGCGTGAAATATTTATTAGACATTGTCTCTTGCTCCCATAGATAACTCGATATTTGATTGGCCGGGAACCAGGAATTTTTCAGCGTTGCTGCCACGCAAGAGCCAGACGCGAAGCGGTTTGGCTTGCTTGCTAGAGTTGCACGGCCTACATGCCGGAACAATATTATCAATATCGTGTCTACCGCCTCTGGATAGTGGAATTACATGATCTATGGTAAGCTTTTTCTTTTGGCCACAATATATGCAAAGATAACTATATTTCTTCATTAGTTTCTTCCATTGCCTTTCTGTAATTCCGGTGCCTGGGGCCATCATCTTGCGCGCTCGGTATTGCTCGACTGTAGCCACCACCTTTTCTGGATTGGCAAGACGCCATTTTTTGCTATACTGACTTGCTTTTTGGGGATTAGCTCTTTGCCAATTCTCTCTGTTTTGCTTGATTCTCTTAGAATTAGCAATGGTCCATCTTCTTACAGCACATCTTGCTTTATTGGGATTCTCTTTTGTCCATTTATCTCTCGCTCTCTTAAATCTTTCAGGATGGAGCTTATAGAGTTCCTTCGCCTTGGCTCTTTTCTGCTCAATGTGGGCATTATAATGATTCTTGCGCTTAATACTTATTTTATCACAATGAGTTGTATAATAAATTCTGCTTCTGGCTTTTATCTTTTCGGAGTATAACTCACGATAGATTCTATGACATTTGCTTTTGCAATCTCTGCACCAACAACAAAAGCCATCTTTTTTGCTTCGATCATAACTGAAAGCACTTATTTCTTTCTGGCGATTACATTTAGTACATAGTTTCATACTAGCTCCTCAGCTCCTTCGTGACCGCATCGAGGACAAAGGAAGAGAGTTTCTCATTTCCAAGATAGATATTTATTATCTGCGGCGCGCCTGCTTTCTTGCCGCCCATTGGAATATAGGATGAGCCGCCAGCAATTGTTACGCCGACAGGGCGCTGGAAGAGACTATGAATGCGTTTCAGGCTCTCCCATTCGCTATGTGGAATTACACGGCCACCGACGATGCCTTCAGTGCCCTGCTCGCCAACCTCGACTGCGCCACTAGCAAGACCTCGAAGAATACCGCCCGCAGCCTTCATGGCCTGAAGATTATGAACCAATACCCCGCCGGCAAAATAGTTATGCGTTTCATCGTCTGTTTCGAAGTTATAGGATGGTACCTGTTCGCCGTTCCAGGAAAGATCTGTTACAACAACGTCTTTTCCGTCTTTGTCTAATAGCATGTCTCCAAGCCGCAAAGTCTTGGCATGTGCCCATTCGCCATTAATAGACATTGGGTGTCCTGCTGTTACACCAAGTTGCTTATTGACGGTAATATAGCCGCAGTTCTCCTCGGCGGTATGATAAAACACTTTACAGACCTCTGTGAACACTGGTTCGCGAGTCTTGATATTCATTGATAGTACCAAATCCCTAACTTGAATTTTCTCAATGGTCTTGTTTGATCCATCCGCCATTGTTATTGGCGTTCCGGCAATAAAACAAGGAGGCTGGTCTGTATCGGAGCCGGTTGTTACTCCCGGAATGCGTAGAAGCTGATCTATCATGCTCTTGATAATAGGCACAGCGTTTGCCATCGCTTGCATCCAATCCAGCAGTGCGTCTTCCGCAAGTTTGTTTGCATCGCCCTGCGTCTTCGCTTGATCGATAGTCCACCGAAGTTGGGCAAGTGCATTATCTTTTGCCAGTGTTGCATAATGGGCCTGCAGACCAGCAGCCTCTTTCTGCAGTTCCATCTGCTGGATATATTGTGCACGCTCGAGCTTGGTCTGTTCTTCCTGAAGCGCCTTGTTCTGCTGGTAATACTCGATAGACTTATCGAGTTGTTCCTGTTGCATCTTCAGATTCTCTTGGAACTGTTTATTCTGAAGAGCAAAGCGCTGGTCCTCAAGTTTCCAGAGCTCCTTCTGGCGAGATTTCTGCTTATCGATCTGCTCGCCCTCAAGGTCGTGCATGATTGTCTCGCGCCCCATTTGCCGTTCTGCAAATCTGCGATCGCGCCCGGTCATGAAGCGGATATTTTCGGCGTAGTCTTCCTGGCGCCAGCCCCACTGAAGTTCGCGCGTTTGGGTCTGATAGCCCCAGTCTTGCTGTGTCCAGCCGCGTTGCATTTGCGTGCCGCGTTGATTGAGTGCCATGTTCTCCCGGAACTGTTGTGCGCCCAGGTTCATGCCTCTCTGCTGGAAACCAAATTGCCACTCCTGCTGTTGATAACCGAGATTGCGCTGTGCATCCTGCAAACCCCAGGCACCGCCTTCATATAGTGCACCAAAAGGCTGCCCGGTCTGCGGATTGATTGTGCCCGCATATTTGTTGAGTCCAACACCTGTCGTAAACGCCAGGCTAAGGTTAATGCCCTTCATTGCCAGTCCAGCAGAGGCCATTGACTGGTTGTACGAATTCATTATCTGGTCTACCTGGAGTGATTGTAAACCATATACCATCTGCCCACTTGGCAGCGGTTGTCCAGTGATCGCTCTTTGAATACCGGGTGCGGCTAAACCAGCTGTCTGCTGCCAGTTCTGTCCATATATTCTTCTTGCAGCAGCCTCCGCCGACGCCTGTGTCATGGCCTGCATTTGCTGCGGCGTTGTACCGGCAGGGGCCTGTATCGCATTTGCAAGACTGGTTGTGCCATAGGCAAGACCAGTAGGCAGCCCCGTCTGCATACTGATATCAAGCCCAGCAGTATATTGTTGGAAAGTGAGCGGCTTCTCGCCCGTTGTCAGTTTGTATGTTGCGGCGGCCATTGCGGGAGTAAGACCGCCCCGGGCAGCAAGAGTAGCCATGGCCATCTGGTTGCCAGCATATAATTGCTTGTAGAACCATTCCTGGCTCTTCGGTATAATACCGCCGGGCGCAAACTGGGCAGCTATCTGGTCGCCAAGTGCAGGGCGGTTGAATTGATAGGCTTGCTGTTGAAACTGCGTGCCGATACCGGTACGGTAATCAGCCTGCGCAGCTAGTGCCTGGTCAGCAGCAATAGAGGCGGCCTGTTGTGCTTGTGTATACTCCGGTATGACAAATGCACCTTCCCGGGTGATCTGCCCCATCACTTCGGGTCCTGGCGTAGGTCTGCGCCATGCCGTTGCCGCCTGGACCTTGGCTTGGTACATGGCCCACGCCCCGGCATTTCCCTGCAGCTGTTCCATTCGCTCATAGGTCTTCATAACCCGCGGAACATTAAAGCCGCCAGGACCCTGTGGTTGTCCAGGAAGATACAATGCAGCGGCCCCAAGTTGCTGTGCTGCAGTTATTCCGCCGGTTACAGCGGTTATTTGTGCCGCTGTCAGAGGCTTCTTCAGTAACTCCTCAGTTACCATACCGAGTCTCGAGGGCTCGCCGGGGGCCTCGGCCCGGGGACTTATCATTGCACCCGCACTAACACCACCACCAGCAAGTATCATTGCTGCCAGATCGGGAGTGTTAATACCCAACTGGTAGTCTATAGCAACCTGTTTAACTTTTTCCAGGTCGGGCGCTATTCTGGCGTTTACTAGGTATGATACTGCCTTAGTGGCTGCTTCTGCAGTGATGCCGGTATTGTCTGTGGCTTGTGATACTAATGTTTGATATGCTACAAGCTGCCCGGCCTGGGGTAGAGATGCCAATAATTGATTTATCGAGGCCGAGGAGCGTGTCTTACCTGCAGCGTCCATAGCGCTTTGAACTTTTGTTTGCCAGACAAGGTTTTGACTATATGCTATCTCTTGCTTACTCGGTGCGCCAGGCGTGCTCGGTTCGGGGATGCCAAGCGTAACGGGTATCCCATAGCCGCCAGTAAGACCGCGTGCCAATGCTGTCCCAATTCCCGCAAGGGAAATTCCGCCCGCAGTAGAAGGCTCAAAACCGCCACCGGGTTTCATTACCCCAGGGCCAGTCATATCTATCCAACTCCGGGCAAGCATATCAGTAATACCGCCCATGATACCCGCCGGCCCGGCTTTTTGACCAAAGGTCTGCCGATAGGCCAGGCTCCCCGGATCTTGGGCCTTACTCCAACCAGTTAACGCGAGGCTGCCTAATGCAACAGCACCTGCCACCGGCAGTGCAGCAGTAGCGAATGCAGCGGCAGCAGCACCCGTGCTTGACATTGAAAGGAACTGCATACCAGAAAACGCACCAAGGGCAGCAATGCCAGTATTGTAAATATCATTAAAGAGTGGCTGTTGTGCTCTTGCCATCTGCAAAGCAGTGACCGGATTATAATTTGAGCCCGCCAGCGCCATCTGGTTTTGTAGCATCTGTCGCTGGTTATACGGGAGTTGCCTTATGCCCAGTTGTCGTGCGCCGGCGGTCCCGGAAATCTGTGTAAGTTCTGCAGCCTCTTGTTCGCCATAACCAATACCCTGACCCATATAACCGGCGATACGCTGCATATACATAATGCCCCAGCCACCAAGCAACTTGCGGAAGAAGCCTGTTGCTTTTTGCTCCGGGTATTGTTCCTCTTCAGTAAGACGCGCCAATTCTCGTTCGGCACTGCGGACCTTTTTTGCTAACCCGGGTTCAATTGCGCCCGTGCGATATTGTTCTTCATAGCCAGCGAGTTCAGCAACAACACCGGCTTTCATCTGGTGCGCGCGCTCCATTTGCATTTGCTCGCCAAGACTATCATATCTCTTTTTCTCGACGCGAGACATATTCTCGACAACGCCACCCGCCTTCTCAAGAATAGCGGTGTGTGCAGTCATTAGTTTGTTATATCTATCAACAGCATCTTCGGGCAGCTGGATCAACTCTTTGGCGCCAGCGCCACGTCCGCGGCCAGCACCACCCAAGCCCTCACTTCTACCAAGAATTGGGGAGCCAAACATACCCAGTTGCTGAAGTGCATTGAAAGTTGCACCACCCTGTACGGCGCCAGCCTGCAACATTTCATATTCTGCACCAGCACCTAGGCCCAGTCTCTCTGTAGCATATTTGAAAGCGCGTTGCACCTTTGGTGCGTTTGCGCCGATGCCCTTAAGCAGTTTCTGCACAGGGGCAATAGCAGCACCAAATTGCTCAGGGGCATTCTCCAGGGCCCAGCCAACACGTTGGTACATCTCTCCAACAGGTGCACCAAGTTGAGTTAGAATACCCTCAATGCCAGCCCGCATGGGTTCAAGATATGGTCTGGCGCCCTGTAACCATGCTACAGTAGCTTGATAGTCACGCGAACTCATATAGGGAGGTTCTCGTGGGTCTCTGAAGGAACCCCACCCTCTGCCACCGCCTCCGCCTCCTCCTCCACCCCCAGCGCCACCAACTCCGGCGCCCCCACGCCAATTACTGCCGCTGCCGCTACTGGCAATGGGGCCCACAGCATCAAATTCCCCCCCTCTTGCAATTGCGGCTTTCTGTCTTGGGGTAGCTAACCCAGATGCAGCACCGGCATACATCATCCGAAGATCGGCTTCTCTTTGTTGGGCCCGCGCCAATGGGGTATCTTGCTCTCTGCGGAAACGTTGATAGGCCTCAGCATCCATTTTTGTCTGCTCAGGCGTCTTTGTTGGATATTCAGTTACCTTCTGTGGCGCACCCGTAACTGCGGCTGTTGCCTGACGCTGGCGCCCAATCGCTGCCTCTAATTGTAGATTTAGCCTTTGGCCTTCTTCTATCTTATCAGGAGCAATTGTATCGGTACCAGGAATAAGTGTTGCAGCAAGTTTTGTTTTGAGAGAGGCAACTGTATCCTCTGCTACACCAAGAGGAATACCAGTGCCAGCAAGCATTGTTTCCCAAGGCGCACGTGCCTCTGGGGGCAGAGTAGGCATAGCCGCCGTAATTTCATGTCCGCCAGGGATCTCACCCGCCACAAGATTTGCAATCGTGCCCGTAGCTTGCCACTGCTTATAGAGTTCGGGGAACTCCTCCTGAAATTTTGTACCAAAACTTATTGGTGGCTTTCCAGCAGCTACCCAGGCATTGTAGGCAGGTCTATTTTCGCGTTTCCAGGCCGCAATATCTGGAGGTTTGCCTGAAGCAATACCGCCGAGAGTAGTCATGATGGGCAATCCCATCATTTCGCCGTAGCCCTGTTTCTCTAGTTGTTGCCACAGGACTTCTTTTCTACCGGCAGTCGGTACACCCTGGAGTTGCTTAAGCAGACCCTCATAGCCACTCGCAGGCGCAAACATACCCGCAAGCATCTCGTTTGCAATCGGGTAATACTCTTTGCCTTTCTCTACGATCGGACGCGTAGCAATATCAGCAGCGCCATGTAAGAAGCCGGAAACTCCACCTGCGGCAGCACCCTCGGCACCTAATACATATTTGCTCTTGTAGCGCCCGCCGGCACCTAGTACACCAGCCATTAATTCGCCCTCGGGGGTAAACTTGGCACTACCAAGCAGAGAAGCAAAAGGCACACCGCTCTTTCCGAGAGGCCATTTATCGAGACCTAGTTGTTTAGGTTGTATTAGACTCTCAGATATCTTAGATATAGTCTCTTCGGGATAACCAGCTAACTGCAACGCGGGGATCATTGGATTACGAATATTGTGTGTCTGCCCCATAGTTGCCTGCGAATACACCGCCATTTGGCGGTGCACGGCCTGTGCCTCTTTCATACCGCCCCATTGTAGATCATTGCCTTTACCGAGAGGATTAACACCCTGAATAACATCCTTCATTGCATTGAAGGTCGCGGAGGATCTTTGGTAAATGCCAGGATCTTGGAAACGACCCCTTGCTATCTCGAAAACCTTCTCGTTTGTTAGCATTGCATTCTGTTTCCAGTATTCCTCGGTTGCAAAAGTCTGGAGTTCTGCATTTGGACCTTTGCGTAACATCTTTTTAAGTCTATTGATATCTTTATCAAGATCACCACCCTCAAGGAGTGTGGCAACCTGAAGGCTAACATTGACGCCACCTCTATTCTCTGGGTTATTAATCGCAGCAGTGGCTGCTTCTTGACCCACGCGTCCTGCATACTCCTCATAACCAACTTCTCTCAACGGCAATTCGCTACCTCCCGGGATACGGCTGAAAATCACAGGGAGTTTCCCGGCATTGGCGAGGGCTTCATATTGTTGTCTGCCATAAGGCAACTCTTTTTCTGAATAACCGAGTTGGCGAAGTATTAGATCTCTTGTGTCGGGAGGCGTAAGAGTTTCGCCTATATTTAGTCCTGGTAAGCCAGCATATCGCAGGGTAGCACCGCTAGGCACCTGTCTATTCATGATCTCTCCAAAAGCCTCGCCGCGAGTGGAGAAATTCTCTTTGAAAAGGTTATAGAGACCCTGAATACCACCAAGAGCGGCAGTGCGGGAGCCTGCTTGCTCGGCTGCTATTGAAGCACCGAGAGCCTTAAAGTAAGTACGTCCACCGCCGCCAATTTCTTTCCCAAGAGGCGCATATTGTAGTTCCTGCATTGCCCTGGGTGCAACGAGCGATATGCCGGTCTTGGGGAAATAAGGTACACCACCAACCTCTCCGGTATCGCCAATAACACCACGAAAAGCCTCAAGGCGCTCACGAGAAGGCATGCCCCGAGTGCCCTCTAAGACTGCCGAGGCCCGTTGCAGTAATGCGGGTGTCATCTCGATCGCATTTTCTGGTCTATAGCCTTGCCCGGCCGCGACAGACTTGGTTTGTGCATAGAAGCCAAAGGCCTGTTTCCAGGCACCCTGCATTCTTGTGGCGTCGCCGGGCACAGTATTCAACAGTCCAAGCCAATTGGCCATCTCGGGCCACTTTTGAGAAAGTGCTGCCATCTCCTCCCTATTTGCCCGCCCCTTACCCGCATATTCGGGCACCATGTAGTTCATTGTTCTTGCATAGGGCACGGCACCTGCGGCAGTCTGTGTTAGAAGCGGATACTCGGCGCGGTTTCCTTTTACATCAGCCAAGATGGAAGTTGCTATCTGACTAGGCGTACCGCCCTCTGCAGAAGTAGAATATCTCTGTCTTGCAGCCGCCTCGAGCTGTGCCTCGGTAGCATTCTTGAATTCCGGCATAGTTCGCAGAACTTCTTTGGCCTGCATCGTCATGAAGTTGATCATGTCTGGCGAGGCGCGGTAGGAGAAGGAAGGATCCTGCACTAAACCAATTTCATGTTCTCTTAGATGGCGAATATTCTCAGGAGACTCCGGCGTCACGCCCTTGAAGAAAACCGTATTGAAAATATCTGCCGCTGCCTCCATGCCCGTACCCGTGAAGGGCACATCGCTCTTTCGGGTCTGTCTTTGCCAGTATTGCCCAAGGCGCTCAAGATCTAACTGCATACCGCCAGCGCCCTCGGGGAAGTTCTTCCCAACCCAGCGAGACAACCTGGCTGCTTCTGGCGTACCAGTCTTACCTGCATATTCCTGGAAGATATTGAGGATCTGCGAGCGGGACTGCGCTGCCATGATGCCCATAACGTCCATCATGCCAGCACCCTTGACCTCGCCATGTACATCGGTCACGGGCAGGTTAAGACCACCCTGCTGGACAGAAGCAGTTGTGCCAGTAGAGAAGGCGCCAATTTTCTCCCCAAGCCCACGCGCTTTCGCGCCAACATCGTAAGCCATGCCATAAGCAGAGAGGTTTACTGTACTGATATTGGATCTGTTAATTGTAAGATCGGGATATTGCGCCTGGAGTTGTGTAACTAGAGGCTCGGTAGAGGCTCCCTTCGCTGCGGCCTTACCCGTTACCGGATCCCAGAAAGAGGGGATATTCAAGACAGCAGCACGTACCTGGAAGTTACTAACAGAACCGGCCACGCCCATGAACTTATCTGGCTCATCTACCTCAGTCGGGCGCCCAATGATTTCCTCTTCGCCCTTGGGTAGTCTGAACCTACCAAGGGCCAAACCAGGACCGCCACCAGGCACCATTCTACCAACAAGCCCCTTCTGAATTGCCAGAGAGCCCGGTCCTTCACCAAGTAAGGTGCGCAGGTCCTCTACTGGGATATCAGGGGAGACATAACGGCGCTGAAAACCAAAAGTCAGATTCTCGGGGCGTGCAGGATTCTCATAACTTACTGCTGCACCAGGGACACCCGTGGGCGCAAATAGAGTCCTTCTAAGTTCACCAATGCGCCCCTCTTTCTCTCCGGGGTAGAGAATATTGGCTCTCGCAAGATATTGTTCTCCGCCCGGAGTAATAACCTCGGGCTTGATGGCCTTCAACATAGGCCGACCCGTAGAATAGTCCATCACATAGGCATTGGCTTGCTGCGTACCGAAGAAGAGAGAAGAGGATTTGAAGGTTTTCTCGGGCTCGCGTGGGCCGAGCATTTCCCTAGTCAAAACCGTTTGCTCGCCAGGCCGGCCCGCATAAGTACTTCTAACACCACCGGCACCACCGAAGGCCTGCGGCTCTAGCATCCCAGACTTGCCATACATGAGGCCATATTTAGCTAACTCGGTCCAAGTATATGGCTTACCCTCTACGATTCTCCCTGAGAGAGAAGCAATCCTTGCCTCAATATCTTTCCCAACATTCCCAGGCACCCAGGGCGGTATATCTTCAGCCTTGCCGGTTGTACTTTCGAAAGCAAATTGCACACGTCCTTGCATTCTCTGTCTTTGTGCAGCGCCTTGTGGATTCCAGACATCGAGATATGCGGGAGGGATACCTAACATAGTATCGCCATAGGACAACAATCTACTAAAGGCCTTCTCTGCTGTTTCCCCAGACCGCTTTGTCCCAAACGCGCCAGAGACAGTCATTGCCAGACGCTCTGCAGGAGAAAAGACCTGTGGTGTCTCGGCATATTCTTCTGTCTTCGGATTTACGCGAAACTTGAAAAAGCCAGTTTCCACATAGGGTTGCTGGCCTGCTGTTTGCCTGCCGATAAGATAAGTCTGTCCTAGAGGCCCCCCGTATCCTTCTGCAATATCCAAAGGTAGTGTTTCCCCACTGCCGCTCATTGTGATAAAGTAGCGCGGATACTTTTCTACGAGCTGTCTCGAAATAGAATATTCGCCGCCCAGCATACTCTGTAATCTGGCAGCGATCGGATCGTTTTCTTGGCCGGAGAATGGAACCCTAAGTGGCATTTGCAGAGGCTCCTGGTATACTTTCCATAATAGCAAT
>Ga0315274_10003915_pt1 | contig 22007 bp, 11 predicted proteins | sample YL17G02_20_MG_FD_203700 | JGI IMG/M metagenome (GOLD analysis project Ga0315274, IMG submission 203700) | Sediment microbial communities from Yellowstone Lake, YNP, Wyoming, USA - YL17G02_20 | ecosystem: Environmental > Aquatic > Freshwater > Lake > Sediment | place: USA: Wyoming | collected...
CGCGCGCCGCCGCGCCGGTGCACACACAGTGGTTCGCCGTCAGGAAGAATGGTTCATGCTCCGCCGTCTGCTCGTTGTTCAGGAGTGTCCCCGAGCAGTACCACTTTCCTTCGACAAGGATAATGGCCGTGCCTGTGGCCACGTTGAGGGTCTGCGCATCCGTTTCGCAGTCGATGTTGATCTTGCACGACAGGTTCTTCGCCACCTCCTCGAAGCTGAGAAAGATATGGGAATACTCGATAAGCCGGAGGCCGGGCGCACTCGATGAGGGTGTTCGCAGCAGGATGACGCCCTCTTCGCCGAAGATCGTTGCCAGCCATCTCTGGTCCGGCGCTCCGTCACTACGCGCATACGGGCCGAATGCCACAAGATACGTTGGGTCCACTACCCATACCTGGGCGTCGTTGGGCAATGTCGAGAGATCCGCGTGAAAGCAGATTGCATGCGCGTCCACGGAGCTTATGCTCGCCGACCATATGTAGGCGTTCCCGTCCGCGATCGGAGGACCAAGCAGCGCGTCGCCCGCAAGGTCGACCGGGACGGGCTCACCGCCCTGCAGAGGTCCGTCATGCCCCGATGTTTGGAGGTGCTGCGAGCGGAGCTCCTCGTTCTTCCCTTCAAAAATGGCATACGTGTGGAATCGGTTGACAAGCCCGGCGTACTTCGAGATCTCCTTCGGCGTCAACCCGGAAGCGCCGGCATTCGAGGAGGCTTTTGCGGACTGAGGCGGCACAAATGCGCTGTCGGCGTGCGGCGCCTCGGATGACCGGGCGGTTCCCGCGCAGATCACGGCAGGAATCGTGCACAGGCAGATCCACACACGCAATCGCAACGAGTTTGTTCCCTTCCTCATAGAGGCGGAGTCTAGATCAATTACGATCCCGCGCGCAATGTTGCCGCTCGGCTTGCTGTGGCAACGCAACGGAGTCAAGGTGATTCCTCCGTGGGCGGCTTCTGGGGCTCCGGAGCGTGGTAAACCGCAGGCATGGGACGGAGCAGCGGGGCGCCAGGGTGAGGAAGACCGTCGTCATCGTCGTCTTCCTCGTCTTTGAAGTCTCTGAGACCCTTAACGAATCGGTCGAGCGCGTTAAGTTTGGGGGGATCGTCATCCGGGTCTGCTTTGAGGATGTATCTGATGACCTTCTTGACGGCCTCCTCGGGAAGGACATGGCCTTTGGGCCGGTAGGCGCTGACGACGCGGTCCCCCCAGGCGTCGAGCATGGACGGTTGGAGGAACACGGCGTCCATGGCGGAGTCGATGGCGGCCACGTCTTTCCCTGCGGCGGCGTGTTTGACGGCTTCGCGCATGTACCTTCGGGCCTGGTGCGTGGCGTCGAGGGTCGAGCGTGGGTGGAGGAATCCGTCGTTATCGGGATCGAGGTCCGTGTCGGCCATCAGCCGTCCTGCGTGGTTGGCGTATTCCCTCAGATCGGGCTCGACCGTCTCGGGCGCCTTGAGCATGGCCGCGAAATGCCTGTATTCACGCGAAATCCGCGTGAAGGCATCGAGGTGCGCGCTCGGTTTCGAAGACTTCATGTGATACGCGTCCGTTGACGCGACGGTTTCCTCGACAAGGGGCGCGTTTCGCATCGAGACCGCCGCGCGGTTGAGCATGACCTGGAGTAGCGCGAGGTTGTGGGCGACGTGCAGGTCGAGTCCGTCGTGATTCGGGTTGCGTGAGACGCGGTCGAGGGCGTCCGTGAACGCGGTGTTGTATTCCGTCTGCTCGTAAGGACACGTGGGGTGGTTGGACGCGGGGAGGTCCTCGATATCCGGGCCGGCGCAGGGACATGTGTTCCAGACGGGACAGGAGGTGTCGCAGACGCGCAACCGCCGCGAGTAGAGTCCGTGGATGGCGGCGTTGCGGTTGCGTTCCTGGCCGCCCGTGAGCGGAAACCCGCCGTGGAACCGGCATCGCCCATTCTCGTGGTTCGGGGCAAGCTCACAAGGAGTCCCCGCAAGGGTCCGTGCGCCGCAAATGCGTCGCTCAAGACGCTGTTCAGCCGCCTCGACCTTCTCGACCCATTCGTCGTCCCATGTACAGGAAGACGGACTTCCCTTCGAAGTGTACCGCTGCTCAGCGGGCTTCTCATTGGGGTCGGTGTATTTCACGACGATTTCGGTCAGTTGCTCCACCAACGCCTTCTGCCAGTCGGTGGGCTCGGGTTGGGTTTCGGGTTTCGGGTCTTGGGTTTCGGGTTTCGGGTGTTGGGTGCTCATGGTTGTTACTCCTTGGTTATGGGGCTGACCGTCGGACGCGGAGGACGAAGTGGACATGGTGGACGATCTCGCCGCTATCGCTGGTTTCCGCACGATGCCCTCTATATATTAGCCCACGGCGTTGCACTGCTGTCGACGTCAGGGATTGTCGTATCCGGTATCGAGCCACTGGGTTATGATGAGACAGTACCAGGTAAAAAGTGGTTCTTGGGGATACGGAATGTGCGGCGCCGAGGCCTTAACAGGTCGAGGGTTGTTGTGTGGGGACTCCACTTGTTGCCTGAGTCCTCCTGCTCGTCTAGCAAGTCGCTGGCTGTTGTGCTAGACTGCATTGCAGTGAACGTTGAAGTGGTGTCGTGTTATCCTGCGATCAGGTGAGTTGGCTATGGGGAGGTGATTCAGTTCGAGATGCGAGTGTCCAACTTGGATCGGGTCAAAGTATGCCTCCAAGACTGTGGCTATAAGGGCAGTCTTCTTCAGCCAAACTACCGTATTGGCATGGACACGAATGGGTTCTGCGTTCCTCTTGCTGGCTTTTCGCATCGGCCATTTGACGCCCGTTCCGCTTGCGTGGCAGCGCTGACCGCGTCTGGAGATCCTGAGCAGAAGGTAGCGCAGGTCTTGCCCTTGGGGGCGCCAGTAGTCTTTGTGGATATGGGGAACGTTCTGCAGTGGTGGAGACAAGGCACGAAAAAGCCCCAGTTGAAGGAGCAAATCGAGACTCGGCAGGTCGAGCGTTTTTTTGATGAGAGGGCCCAGGAATTCTCGCCGCATCGGGTGTATCGAGCCAAGACCGTTGGCGCGCTTCAGCTTGGCGAGCAACTGGACTTCGTTGACGTCGGCTTGCTGCCCTTAGTAGAGGGCAAAGCGGGAGAAAAGCTCGGCGCTCTCATCAAGAGAGTGATCGACGACATGGAAGAAGCGCTTGGCGCGCTGGCAAAGTCCCAAGACGGCGGCAAGAAGATGTTTCGTAGCGCGTTTTGGCTCCTTGCAGCCAAGATTCTGCGTGACAAAGGTGTGCCGTCATTCAAGAGTATCGATATCGAGGATGTCCAGGGAGTCTTTGATCGGGTGGGGCGGCACTATGGCCAGAAGGATCGAATTCCTCTGGATAGGAGGTGGAAAAACGCGCTCGCCTATTCCGCCAAGTCTATCGCGGAATTTGCTCACTTGGGAAATCTCTCCACGGAGGCGCTTGCCTATCTCTACGAGAACACCTTGATCAGCAAACCTGTTCGGAAGGAGTTGGCCATACACAGCACGCCACCGTACCTGATCGATTACATTGTGTGGCAACTTGAACCATGGATCCGCGAATTGCCCGCAGGGAAAATCAGGGCATTTGAACCCGCATGCGGACATGCCGGCTTTCTTGTCGCTGTCGCGCGGCTTCTGAGGGAAATTCACTGCAAAATGACGGATGCCGCGAGAAGCAGGTTTCTCAGGAAAGCATTGCATGGTGTTGACATCGACGTTTTCGCGCTCGAAATCGCGAGACTGTCGCTCACATTGTCGGATGTACCCAACCCCAATGGCTGGGAACTCGAGCGTGCCGACATCTTTGCCCCCAACATTCTGTCAGAGGGGGCATCGAAGGCAACGATACTCCTGATGAATCCACCTTACTCACGCTTCACCCCAAAAGAGGAAAGCAGATACAACACCTTCGATCCAGGATTGACGTACCGAGACAAGGCGACGGAGACGTTCGCGCGAGCTTTGAAGGCTCTTCCCTTCGGAGGCGTCTTTGGGTTGGTAGCGCCCCAGGGTATCTTGCACGCGAAAGAAGCCCCGGAATTGCGCCGGTTTCTCTCTTGTGAATGTGAGCTTCTCGAGATCGGATTGTTTCCCGACAAGGTCTTCGAGTTCTCGGACATGGAAACCACGATATTGCTCGGGCGCCGACTCGCCGCCGGTGGCAAGACAACCGGCAGCGTGAGGTATCAGCGGGTCCGAGAGAAAGACATGGAGACTTTCCGGAGATCGTACGCCCCCACGCCTCGGCAGATCGAACAATCGCGATTCTCATTGGACCCAAGTTTCAACATGACCGTCCCCGATCTTGAGGAGGTATGGACCGCATGTCAAGGAATCGCATGTTTGGACGACATTGCAGTTGTCCAACAAGGCTTCAGTTTTGTGGGTGAATCTGAGATCGCTGGCGGAACGGTCACTAGCTCAGACAAATCGTTTCACGGTTGCGTTGAAGGCTTCACCAAGTTCAAGCCAAACCTCATGCTCCATGAATTGCCCTCGCTAAAGTATGTCAATCTTTCGCCCGAGGCCATTGCTACGAAGCGCGGAGGTACTGTCACGGAAACTCCCCAGGTTCTTCTGGACTACGCGCGAGTCAGCCGCGGTCCATGGCGGATGAAAGCTCTGATTGACCGAAAGGGTCATGCGGTAACGAGCAACTTTGTGACGGTCCGCCCGAGATTAGCGTCTGGTCCCTTGGAATTCCTTTGGGCGTTGTGCAACTCCCCTGTGGCCAACGCGTACATGTACACCCACACGATGAAACGCCACAACCTTGTGGGAGAATTGAATAAGATACCGATTCCGCGCGGCAGCCTGCGTGACATTGAGACCGTCGCGGGATTAGTCAATGACTATCTAGCCGCAGTGACGTGTTGCTGTCCGAACCTAGAGATCTGCTCCGGCGCGCTACTCCGGGTGGACGCAGAGGTCTTGCGTCTCTACGATCTGCCTCCCCGCATCGAACGGCAGTTGCTTGATCTGTTTGCCGGTTATCGACGAGAGGGTGTGCCGTTTCCTTTTGACCGCTACTACCCGGAGGGTTTCCGTCCGTCGATTCCGCTCCACATTTATTTATCGGCTGAATATGCACGATCGACCGCTGGGGAGCTCCGCCGACAGTGGAAGCCCGTCAAGTCGGCGGCGGTACTGGCCGCCTTGGGTTCCGCGGTGGATGCCTTCTCGGAGGAATGAGCTTTGGACGGCTATCTGCTGGACACGAACATCTTGAGTTACTGGTTTGATGAGAAACGGCACGAGCATAGCGATGTGAAGCGGCATATAGATCAACTGCCCGAGGCTGCGCCTCTGTGGGTTTCCGCTATCACTCTGGGCGAGATTGAGTATGGCCATCGGTGTTCGCCAACGCCGGGAGTTGACAGTCAGAAGGAGTTCCTCGCGTTCGTGGACAAGGAGGCGCCTCACATTGCGAACATAGATAAACACACGACCAGTCATTACGGGGAGTTGCGGTCTCTTCTCTTCAAGAGATTTGGGCTCAAATCGCGTCGGCAGAAATGGCCCGAAGAGCTGGCAGATCCTACGACGGCCAAGCAACTAGGCATTCAGGAAAACGATATTTGGATAGCCGCACAAGCGTTGCAGTTTAACCTCGTCTTGGTCAGCAACGACAGGATGATGCAGCATCTGACGCAAGTTGCATCTGATCTGCGTGTCAAGAACTGGACAATTCCGGGACAGACTGCCGACTAGGGTAGCCACCACAGCTTACTTGCGCAAAATTCAGCTTTTTGTTATTTATCGTCAGCAAAATCTCCCTCGTTTCGCAAACAGCATACTGGAAGTCGGTCGCAACCCAAGCTCCATGAGCCATCGCCCAAAGACCACTTCTTGCGAACCGTCAACCTGCTCTAAACCACTCACCCTAAACCCTATACCCCAAACCCCAGACCCTCCAACAGTGCAATGCCGTGGGCTAGTATATAGAGGACTTTGATCACGAGAGGTGTCTGAATGAGACATGAAGCGGCGGGCAAGAGAGCCGAGTGTTGGGGTCATGGAGAAGGCGCGGGACTTACCTCAGGTGCCCTTGCGGGAGCTGTCCCAATCGTCGTCCATCATTCTGAGGATCTTGTCGAGGTCACGGTTTCCGGCGAGGATCTCTTGCATGGCGCGGGCCATCGTTACCGTGAACGTTGCAGGGGGCATGTCTTCGAGGGAGATGTGGAAGCCGAGGGTTGTGCCGTATTTGTCGAGGTTGGCTTTCATGTTGTCGATGAGGCGCTGGCATGGCGGCCAGGAGCTTTGAGGGCCTTTGACGGGCACCTTTGCGGCCTCGGCGAACTGGCACTCTCCGTTGAGGAACAACTGGTACACTTCGGGGTCGTAGAAGGTTTCGAGGGCGCTCATGGCCTTGTCGCGTTTTTCGCCTGTTGCGCTTGTCGTCATGGCCCAGCCGGATTGCATGCCGGAGGTCTGGATGAAACACGGGGGACGGCCCACGAGCGATGGGACCGGCCAATAGGCCATATCGAAATCGACCTTGTTGGGCTCGATGTCGCCGGCCATCCAGCAGCCCATCATCCACGTCGCGCCTTTGCCGCCGTAGAAGTCGCGCTGTTCCTCGTTGTAGCCGTCGCTTCCCGCGCCCTTGTCGACGAAGTTATCGAGCAGGTAGACCATCTTCTCGAGGATCTGTCGCGCGAGGGGATCCGTGGCGAAGAAGATCTCGCGGGCGTCGCGGCGTTTGGTCCACGAAGGCGTCGAGGTTTGCGGTATGCCGATGCGTTCGCACATGTCCGAGGCTACTGCGTAAAAGAGCGGCATGGAGGCGGACCATTCACGCCCGCCGAACACGAGGGGCTTGTAGCCCTTTTCCCTGAGCTTGTGAAAGGCCGCGAACCATTCGTCCCAAGTCTTTGGCGGTTCCGTGACGCCGATGTCGTCCCACATCTTCTTATTGATGACGATGCCCTGGATTTGGAGGCCGCCCTGGGTGGTATACCGGCAGCCTTTGTAGGGAGCGGGCATGGGAATGCCGAACTTCTCGTAATAGGAGTCGGGCAGCGGCACGAGATGCCCGCCATCGGCGAGGAAATTGGACATCTCCCAGGTCATGATGACTTCGGGGAGGTCGCCGGTTGCGATGCGCGACTTGTAGTATTCGGCCCCCTCCATGTTCCCGAGATCGATGAGCTCCATGAGCCATCCGGAGTTGTCCCTCTCGAACGCGGCCTTCCACGCATTGAAATGACGCCGGAATCCTTCTCGTCCGCCAATGTTGCGCGTCACGCGGATGACTTTGGATTCCTCCTGGCTGCCTCCGCAACCGGAGGCGGACAGCAAGGTCAGCAATAATGCGACGCCAAGCACGCACGTTAAGGAGAGAAGGGGTTTCCCAGTCGACATGTCGTCTTTGATCCTCATGTTGCCGTTGCCGAGTTTCCGGAATTCTTCGGGTAATCATATCAACTGAGGCATTTCCGGACAATGCGACGCGGGGCATTGGGGATTTTGGATTTTGGATTTTGGATTTTAGATTTTGGATTGGGCCGGGATGGGGTTCGATGCGTTGAAACATGGGTCCGCCGCGGCTAGACTCAGTCTCAATTGCGTTGGCGGCGGGGACAAGACACCTCAGCCGAGGTACAGATTGAAGTAGGAAGGGGTTTGATGATGCATAGCTTTCTCTTTGGGATCGTGGTGGCGCTTGGAGGCGCGGGGTTATTTGCCGCAGCTTCGGGCGAAGAGCAGAAGGCGGTGGATATGGACTCGGATCTGAGACTTTGGTATTCGGAGCCGGCAAAGTATTGGAATGAGGCGCTGCCGGTCGGGAACGGACGTTTGGGGGCGATGGTCTTCGGCGCGCCGCAGGAGGAACGGCTCCAGATCAATGAGGACACGCTTTGGACGGGCGGGCCTCATGACTATGTGCGCGCGGACGCCTATAAGTACCTTCCCGAGATAAGGCGGTTGATCCTTGAGGGCAAGGAACGGGAAGCGGAGGCGTTGTGCGGCGCGCATTTCCTTGGCGATCCGTCGCGCTTGCAGTCGTACCAACCGTTCGTCGACTTGAGGATCAAGTTCCATGGACATGAGGAGCCGCTCGAATATCGGCGCGAACTCGATCTCAACACGGCGACAGCGCGGGTGAACTACCGCGTCGGGGATGCGGTGTGCATCAGGGAGGTCTTCGCGTCGTATCCGGATCAGGTCATCGTGATGCGTCTCACGTCGGAGCGGATCGGGCGGTACTCGTTCGACGTTTCGTTAAGCAGTCCGCACGCGGGGATTTCGGTCAATGGCGTCGGCGACAATGGGCTGGGTATCGCGGGCGAGGTCGGGCCTACGAAGGGAGACCGCGGAGGGAACGGTAAGTGGGACGGGCTCGGGTTGCGATTCGCGGGCCGCGTGATCGTCATCCCGGAAGGCGGTACTGTCCAGGCCACGCCCGACCATATCGAGGTGCGGCGTGCCGACGCGGCAACGCTGCTGTTCACGGGAGCGACCTCGTTCAAGAACTATCAGGATATGTCGGGCAATCCTGAGGCGCGCGTTGAGGAGATCATGGCGCGCGTGAAAGGCAAACCGTTCGATCGGATCCGCGCGGAGCACCTTGCAGACTATCAGCGGCTGTTTCATCGCGTGTGGCTGGACATTGGCAAGACGCCGGTGACGTACACGCCGACGAACGAGCGGTTGGCGAATTTCGCTGCCGGGCAGGACCCGCAGCTCATCGCGTTGTACTTTCAGTTTGGGCGGTATCTGCTTATCTCGTCGTCTCGGGAGGGGAGTCAGCCGGCAAACCTGCAAGGCATTTGGAACGATCAGATCGATCCGCCGTGGGGCAGCAAGTGGACCACGAACATCAACACTGAGATGAACTATTGGCCGGCGGAAACGTGCAATCTCTCCGAATGCACGGCGCCGTTGTTCGATCTCATCGGCGACCTCGCGAAAACGGGCCGCGGAACCGCGCAAGGATACTACCAGTGCCGGGGTTGGGTGCTGCATCACAACGCGGACCTGTGGCGGGCGACGGCGCCTGTCGACGGCCCGTGGGGCGTCTGGCCGATGGGCGCGGCGTGGCTATGTCAGCCGCTGTGGGAGCATTACGCGTTCTCAGGCGATACGGCGTTTCTTCGCGAGCGCGCATACCCGATCATGAAAGAGGCGGCGGAATTCATACTGGATTTCCTCGTGGAAGCGCCGGCGGGAAGCCGTTTCGCGGGAAAACTCATCACGATCCCCTCCCACTCTCCGGAAAACTCGTATCTGAAGCCGTCGGGCAAGAAGGCGATGCTGACGTATTCCGCTACCATGGATCTGATGATCATCAATAATCTGTTCGCGCATTGCATAGCCGCATCCGAGATCCTCGGTGCGGATGAAGATTTCCGCAATCGGCTGCGCGCGACGCTTGATCGAATGGTTCCGTTGCAGATCGGGAGGCACGGGCAATTGCAGGAATGGGCTGAAGACTACGATGAGCCTGAACCCGGACACCGGCATATATCGCACATGTTTGGAGTATACCCGGGCGAGCAGATCACGCCTGGCCATACTCCGGAGCTTGCGGCGGCGGCGCGGAAATCGCTAGACAGGCGTCTTGAGAACGGCGGCGGCGGAACGGGCTGGAGCCGTGCGTGGCTCGTGGCCCTGTTCGCGCGACTGCGTGACGGCAATGAGGCGCTACGGCATATCGAGACGCTGTTTCGGAAATCGACGCTGCCGAACCTCTTTGACAACCATCCGCCGTTCCAGATAGACGGCAACTTCGGCGCAACGGCAGGCATCGCCGAGATGCTGATCCAAAGCCATGAAGACCAGATCATGCTGCTTCCCGCTTTGCCCGATATATGGGCAAAGGGGGCCGCGAGGGGCCTGCGCGCGCGGGGCAATTTTGAGATCGATATCGAGTGGGGGGATGGACAACTGACGCAGGCCACAGTTCGCTCGAAGAACGGCGGCGTCTGCAAGCTCCGTTACCATGACAAGGCCGCCGAACTCAAGACGGACGCGGGCGAGAGCTACATACTCAAAGGCGATCTGGAGCCGTAGAAGCGTGCACCGGCATGTATGACCAGACAGCCCATCGCGGACACGAGCGCTATCATCGCCAAGAGGGCCAAGCCACCTGCCGCGGGCACATCGGCCCACTCCAGGGGATCCAAAGGATTTGTCCCCCATTGGAATTCGTCCCGGTTCAGCATCCCGTCGCCGTCGTAGTCGTTTGCTCCGTCGGGTATGCCGTCAGGCACGATGCTGGAGTTGTCGCCCGAGGTATCGGGGTCCAGAGGATTGAACGGATTTTGGATTCCCGGCGTAACAGGGTCCAGATCCAGCACCTCCTGCCCATCCAGCAACCCATCGTGATCCGAGTCGGGATCGAGGGGGTTCGTGCCCGTATGCGCGGGGTCTACATAGATGCCTGTATTATCCTCAACGTCGTCGGGAAGGCCGTCATGATCGCTGTCCACGCTCTCTCCGACGAGGACGAAGAATGAGTAGTTCTGGGAATTGCTGATGCTCACGCGATTGAGCGCTACGTCAAGGCTGGCGGGTAGGAGTTCGAGTTCACCGCCGGGCGCGGGAGCGCCTGCTACACGCAGTGAGGACTCGTTCATCCCGATAATCTCCGAATCGAGATAGTGGAACGTGAGCGTGGGCGTGCCGGGGTTGAGCCGGTCGGATTCGATCTGCCAGGTTACGGCAGCGACCCTTGTCAGTATTGCGGTGTCCCCGCCGGATTTGGCATGGCCCGGCCAGTCGACCCCATTGTTGCTGCGCGTCAGTGCGACGGTCGTAACGCTGTTGTTGTCGCCGGAGTTGTAATCCACGATGGCACGGGACGTACCGTAGGCTTTGGGCAACGGATTCACGCTGTGACAGGCTTTCTTTACCGCAGAGAGCGGGGGAATGGCCGCCGGGATAGGCGTTGCGGCGCCGAACAGCACAAAAGCGGCACCGCTACCCAGGTGCGCGCCGCCGCGACAGTCGCAGATCACTAGGTCCTCACCGCCATCGTGATTGAAATCGCCAACAATCCCGCCGAGGGGCGCTAATCCTCCTGCGATGGTCACGTTTTGTTCACTGTAGAAGAAGTCGATGACCTTCGGCAGTGTTGCGGACCCATAGATAACGTAACCTTCGTCCCGGACGAACAAGACGAGATCACTTATCCCATCCTTGTTGAAGTCGCCGACCGTGATTGAGCCGTTGTCCGTCAAACCAGCAAATTGGCGCGGGCCGTACATGATGACATCCTCGGGGTGGGTGGCGAGATCCATCAGATGCGGCCATGTTGGCTTTCCATAGATGATGCAAACTTCACCCGCATTATCTCGTGCTTCGTCCGGCCCGTCGCCAGAGGGCGCGCCGACAATGAGGTCCCCCATTCCGTCCCCGTTCAGATCGCCGACCCTCATCGAGTTGCCAAGCCCGAGCCGGTCGTCCGTGGAGGCCCCGTAGATAAGAACGCCGCCGTCGTAGGAGGCGAGGTCAACTTCCGCGGGCATAGAACTCGATCCGAAGATGATGTAACCTTCTCCAGCGCCTGGGCGGCCTTCGGGACCGCCGGTCTGAGAGCCCAGAACGAGGTCATCGTAGCCATCGCCGTTGAGGTCTCCGAGTGCGATGCTGTTTCCGGTCGTCAGGGGATGGTACGCATGGGTGCCGTAGACGACGACATCGGGCGGGACGTCGTTGAAGTAGATGACGCTGGGCAGGTTTTTCGAGCCGAACACCACGGAGACTTCGCCGGCCCCTTCACGGGTGCCGCCGGGACCAGCGCCTTGGCGCGAACCCACGAAAATATCGTCGATGCCGTCTCCGTTTATGTCGCCGACAATGGTCTTGCCACTGAGCGCCAATTCATAGCCAGTCCGGCCGTAGAGAGTTACGTCAGCAGAATCTGTCGCGAGGTCGACGGCATGCGGCAGTGTGGGTTTCCCATAGAAGATGTACACGGCGCCGTTGCTGCTCCACATGGGCCCAGGTGCGGTCATGGTCGGCGTGCTCACGGCAAAGTCCAGTACGCCATCTCCGTTCCAGTCTGCCGCAACGGGGCCGGACAGGCAGACAGCCTGCGAGGGGCCCGCGATGGTCATATCGGCCTCTCCGAGAAGCAGGTCCGTAACATGTGGCGGGTTGGCCGAACCGAAGATGACGTAGACTTCCCCGCTGGACCAACGCGTCTGGTTCGCCCCATTCGCGTGATATGCGCCGAGAATGATGTCATCGAAGTGGTCGCCGTTTAGGTCCGCGGCAATAATGGCGCCGCCTGCGGTCATATAGCCCTGTCGGGTCGTGCCGTAAATGACCATGTCCGGCGGCTGCCCCAGCAGGCCTGCATTGTCCCTGGTTCCGCGTAGGGCCGCAGCGCCAAAGTACACGTATGCCGCGCCCGTGCCCTGTTCGTTTCCTTCGGGACGATCCGCGCCGTCCGCGCCCAGCAACAGGTCATCGATGCCGTCACCGTTAATGTCGCCCACCGCAACCGAAATCCCTTCCGTAAGGAGATCGCCCGCGGCCCCGTAGACCTGAAGGTCAGCGCCGCCGTTGTCGAGATCGACCCACGACGCGAACGGATCGTGGTAGATCACGCAATTGTCCGTGCTGGTGGATGCATTGTTGGGATTACCTGCGAGGTCGTGACAGACGCCCCCGGGAATCGTCGGCGTCAACGTGCCGTGGAAGGCAACGGCGGTGACCGTGATGACGTAATCGGTTGCGGGTCCCGCCGGAGTCACGGTGAACGTGGGTGAGGTCGCGGTCCCTCCCATATTCACGCAGGCGGCTGTAAAGCCCGTCACCGGCTCGGTGAACTTGACCGCGAACCTGATGGGGAGATCGGGGGTCGGGTCCGGCTGGCCGTCGGCTTGGTCCACGGTGACATCGGGCCGCACGTTGTCATTGTAAGTCACGACATTGTCGGCACTGGTGGAGGCACTGTTGGGATTGCCGGCCCAGTCTTGGCATACTCCTGCGGGGATCGCAGGGGAAACCGCGCCTCCTTCGCCCACGGCCGTCACGGTAATCGTGTAGTTTGCGGCGGGCGGCTCGGGCGACACGTCGAAGACGACCCCAGTGGCCGTTCCTCCCATGGCGACGTCCGAGGCGTCGAACCCCCATACCGTCCGTTCAAACGCCACGTTGAAGACGATGGGCAACGCGGCGGCGGGGTCTGCTTGGCCTGGGGCCTGCTCGACGGTCACAGCCGGCGCCGCAGTGGTGGTAATGGTGAAATCGGCGTTGCTGAGATCGTTTCGACTCGGGTTAACAAGGGACACGACCTTGATCCGGTAGTCCGATCCCAGGGTCTCACTCGAAGGGATCAGCCAATCCCAAGTCCCGGCGGCAGCGGGACAACTTGGATTGATGGTCCGTACGAAGGTGCGGCCCTTGAACAAATCCAGCCGCACATCGCCGGTCACGCCGGATGCCGTCCAGGTTATCGCGTGGACCGTGTCAAGATGCCAGGATTCCCCGCCGTTCGGAGCCGTGACGGAGATAGGATGGGGATCGGGCGATATAGGACTGGTTCCGTTGCCGTATTCCTCCGCATTGGCATAGCCGTCACCGTCGGGATCGCCGTCCGCGCCGTTGGTCCCGGTCGCATCATAGGGATCGAGAGAATAGGTGTGCTCCCAACTGTCCGGCAGGGAGTCATTGTCGCTGTCGGTATCAAGGAAGTTGGGGAGGCCGTCTCCGTCGGCGTCGCTGGTGCTTTCCTCGGAGTCCAGCAGTCCGTCTCCATCTGAATCCGGGTCAAGGTAGTTAGGGATTAGATCCTCGTCGGGGTCGTCGGCGCCCTCAACCACATCGGGGATCCCGTCGCCGTCTTCGTCCATTTGGGAGGCGTCGAAAACCCACAGCTCTTCTCCATGCACACCATCATCGGCGAGGAAAAAGACAAGCGTTCCCACCGTCACAAAGCTATGGGGATTCGAGCTGGCCGGGCCCGGCGCGATGTCGGCGAGTGGCTGCGTCCCGTCGGCTGTTCCGTCCGTCCACCACAATTCCATTCCTGAAAGACCGTCCGACGCCGCGAACACGGCGAACGACGCGCCAAAGTTGCCAATCGAGGTTAGGTATTGTGGATAGGAATTAGGATAGCCCGGCGAGATATCCTTGACCATCACCGTGCCCTCTTCCGTTCCGTCGCTGGTCCAAAGCTCACGGCCGTGGTCCGCCTCGGCCGCAGTAAAGAGGAGCTTTCCACCGGACTTGACAAGGTTTTCAGGATAAGAACCCGCGGTGCCCGGCAGGATGTCCTTTACTAAGACAGTACCTTCCGGGGTGCCGTCTGTTTTCCAAAGCTCGCGGCCATGAGTCTCGGGGTTCCAGGGAAGTTGGCCGTCCTCCGCCGAGAAGAAAATCGTACCGTTTATCTCGACGTAATCCGCTGGATAGGCGTCGGACCCGTAGGGCGCGATGTCTTTGATCAAGACCGTACCACCGCGCGTTCCATTCGTTTTGTACAGTTCCGCGCCGACGCTGAATCCGCCGTCGCCGGTGAAGTAGATCGTATCGTTGACCAGCAGGAGGTCGCCGCCGCCGTCAAAATGCCTGAAGAAGACTGTGCCGGAAGCCGAACCGTCGGTCCTGTACAGGTCGAATCCGCTTCCGTGGCTGTTGGCGCTGAAATACAGGGTGTCGTTCATACAAGTCAGATTGATGGGGAGCGAACTGGTGTCATATTCATTGTAGATATCCTTCACCATCGCGGTGCCGTCAGCCGTACCGTCGGTCTTCCACAGCTCGGTGCCGTGGACACCGTCATTTGCGGCGAAGTACACGTGGCCGCCGGCAGCGGTGAACGACGGGCATTCGTTTATCGAGGTCCCAAAGGCGTCGCCCGCTCCGGGGTTGATGTCTTTAAGCATGCCGGTATTCGCGGCGGTGCCATCGCTGGTATAGAGTTCATAGCCCGTTCCAGGTTCGTACGCGACGAAATAGAGGCGGTTGCCGATGGCTGTGGTCCACTGGACACCCGAGTTGTCCGCGCCGGGGCGGATGTCCTTGACGATGGCAGTGCCCGCTATCGAACCATCGGTGCTCCAGAGCTCGATGCCGTGAGTCACGTCATTGGCCGTAAAGTAAAGATGGCCGTTCATGCCGGCCAGCGCGTAAACGTGACAGAACTTATACGCGTTCAGGATGTCCTTAACCATGACAGTCCCGGCGAATGTGCCGTTCGTGGTCCAGAGTTCGCGGCCGTGACCAGCGTCCGCGGCGGTGAAAATCAAGTGCCCGTTGACATTAAGGAATGATGATGGATTCGAGGATTCGTTCCCGGTGGGGGCAATGTCTCGCACCAGTACCGTGCCCCCGCTCGTCCCGTCGCTTTTCCAGAGTTCATAACCGAGATCAGGATTGTTTTTCGCTGCAAAAAAGACGGTGCCATTGAAGCTGGCCAACTGCGGCTGGACCCACTGCTCCCAAGCCCCTCCCAACCCTGGCCAGATATCCTTAACGAGGGTTGTGCCGCCTGCGGTGCCGTCGCTCTTCCATAGTTCGAGCCCGGCGGACCCATCTGACGCCACGAAGTAGACGGTCCCGTTGACGCTGACAAAACCGCGCGCAAGAGAGCTATCTTGTCCGGGTGCAACGTCTTTGACCAAGACGGTCCCCGCTTCGGCGCCATCACTTTTCCACAGTTCCTGCCCCGAACTGGCATCAACAGCACTGAAGTAGAGCATGCCGTTCACGTTGATCAAGTCACGTGGATAGCCATCCCCCGCACCAGGATAGATGTCTTTCACGAGAACCGTGCCGGCGGCAGTTCCATTGCTCTTCCACAATTCGAATCCCTGTTCAGTGCTGTCACGCGCAACAAAATAGAGCGTGCCATTTGCGTTGACGAGAGATTGAGGTGGCGTAATCGAGAATGCCCGAACCAACACGGTGCCGGAGTCGGTACCGTCGCTCTTCCATAACCCGACTGTATTCCCAGAAGCGCGGGCGGTGAAGAACAGTGTCTCATTCAAGACCATCAGGTTCCCGGGATTGCTGTTGCCCGTGCCCGGCCAGATGTCCTTCACCAGCACGGTGCCGGCCTGGGTGCCGTCCGTACGCCAGATCTCTGTGCCGTGCTCTGGATCCTTCGCGGCAAAGTACACGCCCGCGGACGTCGCAACCATTGCAGAGGGCGCCGAACTCCCTGAGCCGGGGCATATGTCTTTCACCATCACCGTGCCGTCAGCCGTGCCATCGGTTTCCCACAATTCCGCACCGCATGTGCCCTGATTGGCCTGAAAGTAGGCGTGGCCGTTGAAGGCGCAAAACGATTGCGGTTCCGAACTGGCTTCGCCCGGCAGAATGTCGCGGATCAACACGGTTCCGGAAGCGGTACCATCGCTTTTCCACAGTTCGCGTCCCTCAAGGGTGGTCGCCGCGGAGAAATATGCGACAGTGCCAACCAGCGCCATGTCCCGTGGATCAGAACCCGGACTCCCGTCGGACTGCGGGAAGATGTCTTTCACTAAATGCACGTCCTGCGCCCATGACAGCGTCGAGACAGAAAGGCTCAGGCCCAGGCTGAGCACAAACATAAACGCAACCGTCCGTCCTTGAATGCCGTTCATTCCCCAATACCTCCTCTGGCGAGCCGGAGTCAGGGTTCAAGGTCTATAGTGGGCTCTCTTCGCGGTCAGCGTAGCATATGGACGTAATCGTCCGCAACCAGGGAAACGGTGGAACCGTAAGGATCCGGTGATGGTAAGATGTCCGTGGGCTGTGGCCGCAGGGACCCAAGGGGCCGAAAAGGACTCAAAGGACCTGCGGATGGAGACTGCGCTCGCCAATGCACCTGTGACTGAACGGTTACGTGGAATCATGACCCTCCGCGGTTGCGCCCGCGAAAATAGGGAAGTGCGCAGACACCGCCGTATGCTCTCCACTCCTCGCTACGGAAAACATTGCGGCGGCGCCGTCGGCGGCTCTGTACGAGTCCGCGTGCCGGCGCCGCCTGCTCAAGTAACAGTTGCTTGCTGCCTCTTTTCCCGTTCCGGGCTAGAACATCGAGACCATTGCCACAAAGGCCCGCGTGACGGGGAAGTCGCTTGGAAAGCGTATGAACGTGACATGCCCGTCCAGAAAGAGGACGTTGCCGCCGCCGGGAATGTGGTTGAACTCCCCGGTGGTGGTGCTGCTCATGTCGAACATATACGGGATGGTGCTCTGGGCCAACGCACTTCCGGCTGGATTGTTGATATCCGTGATGAAGAACCTCTCGATACCCTCCCGCAGCCGGTAGATTGTGACTGTGGCGCCGTTTCCATTGGTGAAATCACTGATGTCGTTATCGTAGTTGTTTGCGGGCGGCTCGATCGGGTTCGCCTGTCCGTTGACGACATTGGCGATCATGGCGATGAAGTCGCCATTCACGAAATCCATCACGTTGCCGATTGTGATGCTCGAATTGTTGGCATCCACGCCTGCCAATAGATAGTCCTCTCCGGGACGTCCGTTCAGGGCCCAACCGAGGTACATGTACGATTCGGCGGTAAAGGCGCAGGGGTCGATAACACTGTCATCGCCCGCCGCCAGAGCGACCTGATCGTTCCAGTAATGGCTGGCGTTCACGAAGGTTGTTGCTTCAGCGTCAGAGGGGCACATCAGGACGTTGACGTCGGTGAGGTACTCCGGGTAGACGGCCGGGCCGTCAAAGATAAACTCAGCGTTGCCACCCGGCAGAACCGAGGACGGATTGCCGTGCCCGCACTTCACATAGTTGGCCGGCGTGGGACTAGCTGAGGTCAATTCCCATGACTGCCGCCCCGCCATTGGCGGGAACTTTCCGCCTTTGGACTCATTCGAGTACATCTTGAAGACGATCCCCATCTGCTTGAGGTTGTTTGCACAACTGGAACGCCGCGCGGATTCACGAGCGCGCGCGAGCGCAGGAAGCAGAATTGCGGCGAGGATCCCGATAATAGCGATCACCACCAAGAGCTCAATCAGGGTAAATCCATGTTTCCTCATTTGGGAAATTCTCCTTTCGGTTGATCCTACTTCAAACTCCAATTTCACCTGCGAAACTGCGCACTGCTAAGGAACAACTTCTTTCTGGGTCTAAGCACCTCCTTTCCCACCAAGGAGCCGAGGGGAAAGTCGTTCATGAGCCACAGGCTCACCCGTCGCGCTTCGAGAGTGCGCGAGACACCTGCCGCGGCCCCCTGGGGTCACGGCGACGCACATCCGGCGCTCTCGAAACAGACTACAGGTTTGAAGACCTTTAAAATGCTCGGTGTTATGCCCTACTGCGCCTTGCAACGACTAAGCACGACAAGATCATAGATCAGGAGAGCCATTCTGTCAAGAGCTTTCCTGCCCGAGCGTGTTCCCGTCCAAGAACGGGTTTGGGCCGGAAGGGACTAGTGGGTGCGGTGTTGTCACTGGACGGGCTGTAGGGGAAGGGGGCTATTCGTCGATTTCCAGCTTGCCCCATTTCTCATATTGCTCATGCTCTCTTTTCATGATCCAGCCCACAATGGGCGCCGACAAAACGAAAAGCAGCACGCACGGCAGCAGCTCTCGTAGTCCTGTTCCGGTTATCATGGTGTACAGAGCGGCAAGTCCAGTATGCAAACTGGAAGTCAGGGGTCGAACGGCTAGGACGAAGGGGACTGAGAGCGCAAGAAACAGGCACCAGTACCCGATCATGAACAAGTACAGCGCGCTCACCTTTCGCCAAGAGAAATGCCCGCTCTTGCGGGCAAGGGCGCTTCGCATGCCGATGAGATCCGCCAGGAAGTAGGCCAGGCCCGTCGCCAGTGCCTGGGCAGCGAACAACAGGGAGATAATAAGCGCCTGCTCGAAGGGGCCGCACTTGCTCTTCAGGAAGACGGCCGGCAGCATCCCGGCCCGTGCCGCCATTCCTAAGGTTGTCAGAAAGACGACCAGCACTATGGCGACGGCAAAGGACGTGTACACGGTGCGGAGCATGACGAAGTGGAACGTCGTCTCGTTGTCCTGCTTCTCGAACCAACGGTCCCCTATGTCCGCCCACGGCAGAGGGAAGAACATGAGCCGTTCAGTCGTAGGGACTGTCGCGTGAAGCTCCTGTGTCAGCGTCGCCGGGTCGCCCAGTTGGTCGATGGCGAAGGCGCACGCCTCTTCCTCTCCGGCGCCTTTGGAGAGTTTGGTTTGGGCTTTCTGCGTGAGATGGCCCAGCAGTTCCTCGCGCATTTTGTTCTTGCGCCAACCGCTGGCGCGAATGGGGCGCACGATGCGTTCGACATGCTTCCTCAATCCGTCCATGGCTATGCCTCCACTATGGCGCCGACAATGGTCACGAAGTTCCGCCACGATGCGCGGCGTCGCTCCAGTTCGCTCTTGCCTTTACGAGTCAGCCGGTAGTTCCGGCGCCGCGGGCCACGCCGGGTTTCCTCGTTTGCCTCCCACCGGGCCGTGAGGAGCCCTGCTTCCTCGAGACGGTACAAGGCCGGATACAGCGTACCTTCCTTGAGTTTGAGCGCGCCGCAGCCGGCATTCTCAAGCCGCTGAAGGATTTCGTATCCGTGCGCCTCGCCGCGTTCGAGCACGGAAAGCATCATCGCTTCGAGGTGGCCGCGCAATTCATCGCCTCTGATCTCTTCCATGCTATATATTAAGACACACTAGGTATACGTTTGTCAAGTCGTTTGAAAGGACGATTCCGCTCGATATCCCGGCAAGCAGGTCGCAAGGGGATCCGCGAGAAGCGGGTCTGACGCGGCTCGCGGGATTCCGAATCGGACGCGACGGGCCGGTAAGACGGGTCGGACCTGTCGGGCGGGTCGGACAGATAGGGCATATGGGAGGAGGCGGGGCATCGGCCCATGGCCGCCTAGGGAACGGGCGTAAATTGTGGTTTACACGAGGATGTGTTATTCTTTTTGAGTTCCGAACGCAGAAGGCGGGCACCTTACGGCATGGTATACTTCCTCCGGAATAGGTGAGTGAGTATGGGCGCGTCGGGAATTCGAGCTGTCAGCGGCGTCTCGCAGGGGTTGTCGCCCAGGAAGCTGACGCCGGAACAGGAGGTTGTGGTTCAACGTCTGCGGGCGCGTGACTTGGCAGTGCGCCAGCACGAACAGGCGCACTTGGCGGCGGCAGGCGGCTACGCGCGTGGCGGCGGCCATTATACTTATACGACTGGGCCCGATGGGAAACAGTATGCCACGGGCGGCGAAGTATCCATCGACACGAGCCCTGCCGCGAATCCCGAGGCCACCATCCAGAAGATGGAGACCGTGAAGCGGGCAGCGATGGCCCCCGCGAATCCTTCCGCGCAGGATCGCGCCGTGTATGCCCAAGCATCAAGAACGGAGATTGAGGCGCGTTCGCAGGAACAGCAACCGTCCAATTCCGGCGGAACGCAGACGGACAGCGGTTCTTTCGCTGAAGCCATTCAGAATATCGCCATGGCGGCGTTTCAGAAGACTGTCGCGTCGTTGCAGCCGCAGGTGTCGAGCGGGAACGTTGATCTCAGCGTTTGAGGACGGAAGGCCTGCGGAGACCTTGGGGGGCACGAATCGGACGGGTCGGACCAATCGGACGGATCGGACCGGCCAGACGGGGTAGCTCGGTCGGATGGGGCGGACGGGGTGGCCGGGGCTGATGCGATGCATCTGGCGCAAGAGCCACCCGCCCAACACGATCCCTCGAAGAGCCTTTTCCTGCTTTCACTGGGGCTGCAGCTACGACATCCAGGGGCGTTCGCGCTCGAGGCCGGAGGCTAGGATGCCTTTTGCGATTTCGGCGTCCTCAACGATCTGGAAATCGAACATGCCCACGCAGATGAAATCGGCGCCGTTCTGAAAAGCGTACCGGAATCCTTCGGCAGGGCGGATGGCGCCTGCGCCCAAGACCTTGAAAGCGATCCACGGCTTCTTCACGTCCTTCATCACGTCCTTTGTCTGTTCCGGCGTCTCCTCCCAAACGCTGTCATGCCTTTCCTGAGGGCCGGCCGACCAGTAGTTTTTCGCGTTGAAGGTCTTCATGTAGAAATCGGAACGGATGCCGAGCTTTTCGCACTGCATCACCACTTCAATGGAATGGGCGCCCATCCCGGCGATGACGCCGTTTGCCTTGATGAACTCGATGACTTCGCCCAGCTTGTCCAAGTGTCCGTTGCGGACGAAGGCATCTCCCGTCTCGCCCTGGATGTATACACCAAGGGCGCCGTTGTCAATGGCCTTCTTGGCGTCCGCCGTAAGGTCCGTCTCACGCGGTTTGATCTGGGCTATCCACTGGATATTCCCTTTTCGCTCGCGCCAGTAGTTGTTGATGATGCGCAGCGTGTTGGCGTCAAGGCGGAGGATCGCCGTGTCGATGCCGTTCTGCTCGCACAGCATGAAGGTCTCGAAGACCTTCTCATCCGTGAAGTAGTGCTCAAGCAGAGATGACACGTACATGAGGTCGCGGCTGTGAGCGAACCCACTGATGAGATTGCCGCCGCAGACGAGCCGGCCCATTTCCACGCCGCCGATCTTGCCCTTCGGCATGGGCTTTCCGGAGGGTGCAGGGGACGCCGCCGCATCCTTCGACTCCTCTTTGGCCAGCAGAGCCTTCTCCTCGAAACCGATTGCGAGAGCAGCGCCCGCTGAGGCCGCAGCGGTTGTCTTGAGAAACCCTCGGCGATCAAGATTGCGCGACATGCCCTTCCACCTCCAGAGTCTGACAGCAGACCTTCGCGCTCTCAGTATGCCACGCGTCCGGCATTCCCTCAAGGAAATGTAGTGAAAACGCGAGGCAACTAATGGTATATGTATGCGGGGCACGAACGTTTCCGTGCCAAGTGGAGGGGTATCCATGGTGTCGAAAGCAACATTGTGTTTGCTGTTCTTGGCGTGTAGCGTGATTGGGGCGGCTTGGGCGGATGAAGCGGACGGCATCGTCGGCCAATGGCTGACCGAGGACAGTGACGCGCGTTTCGAGATCTACAAGGAGGGTGGAAAATACTGCGGCAAGATCGTGTGGCTGCAGGAGCCCGTTTACCCGCAGGACGACGCTGAGGCGGGCCGTCCGAAGCATGACCGGAAGAATCCCGATCCCGCTAAGCGCGATCAGCCCATGGCGGGTCT
>Ga0315274_10003917_pt1 | contig 21998 bp, 18 predicted proteins | sample YL17G02_20_MG_FD_203700 | JGI IMG/M metagenome (GOLD analysis project Ga0315274, IMG submission 203700) | Sediment microbial communities from Yellowstone Lake, YNP, Wyoming, USA - YL17G02_20 | ecosystem: Environmental > Aquatic > Freshwater > Lake > Sediment | place: USA: Wyoming | collected...
ATGCGGTCGCTATACCAACCAGACCAGAGTTCAAAGAAGGTTGAGACTCCATCCGCTACACCCTCAATGATCCCTAAAGCAAATGCCGGCGCTCCCAGCACCGAGGAGAGAAATATCGGCAGGATGGACGAGGCCATCTCATGGTTCATGTCACTGAACAGACTGGCAAGCCCCATGCCAAGGATGTTGCGGTTTAGCCAGTGCCTCTTCGATGCTCTTAAGTCCATTTGATTTACATTTTGTGAGCTAATATCTTCTAAATTGGTTTCAGGAATTTGATATCTCCGTACGCAATAACAAACCGTGGCAAAACCGCCGTCGCCATTTCATGGCAAAAATCGCTCAAAAACCTTGTTAAACCGAATGCAAAAACGTTCTTGTTTAACCAGCGGTTATGAAATGGTTGCCGCATTCGGGCGTCGTTGTTTAATGTGATCATACTTTTCCTGGCATCCTAATGAATGATTTCGCTGGTTATTTTTTAAGCTTGCGTTCAATAAGGTCAAGGAGCACTTGCTTATCCTTGTCATCTTTTTCGTTGTCGGTTCTTTTTGACAGCAATTCAGCAGCTTCGGCATATCGATCGAGCTTATAGAGGCACAGGGCCATGTGTTTCCTGAATTCCGGCTCGAAGGGATTGAGCCAGACGGCTCGTCTGAAACAATGAATAGCGATTTCATAAGCTTCTCGTGAAAGCAGGTGCAGCCCCAGAGAGTCGTGGTCATAGCCGAGATAACGGCTCGGACGAAGGGCATTTTCCTTTCGCTCATCCCGACTCAAGTTGTCTTTCTTCTTGCGGTACAATGTCGTCTGCTGTCCTTTACGTCGATTCGTCATCACGGTTACCTGGGGGCTCTCCGCTGGCAGATGGGGCCCTTGTGAGTTCGCTAAGACTCTGAAGGTGTTCGATGAGTTGTTCCATCCTCGGGTCTATGAACTCAAAAAGCTCGGGCCTCGCATCTCCATACCGCTTCAGGTATTTTCCGGTAGTCTCAACGAGGACTTCCCAGAAGCTCGAACAGTGGCTCGATATTTTTCGGGGGACGCTTTCAACTTTCTCCTTTAGACCAAGGGCATCCTTGACCTCACGAAGCAACACCCTCATGACTTCAATCTCGCGCAGCAGTTGCTTCTTTTGTTTGGCCGAGAGCATGTTCTGCTCCTGGTAAAAGACCGAGTGACTCTCCCGGCCACGAGCATACTGCTCGAATTCACATAGCATCTCATCCAGCAAACACATCGCGGAGTTGATCCCACGTTTGTGATTCTCGCTAATCTGAATGTCTCGCTTGTGTTCCATAAAAACTCCTTCACGTGGTTTTGGAAGGAATTTTTTGACTTTGCTTGTTTATTGCTGATCCTGCCAAAACCGGTGGACCTGGCAGGAGTCATCAGCCCATTTGGAGCGGTTGTAAGGGGGACTCCATCCCCACAGACGATAAAATTGTAATGGAGAAAAACCTTTTTAGTAAGTAAAATCCATGAATGGTTGGCAGAATATAGAAATCTGCCTGGACAACTTATCAACGCCGCGCTTGACTTTGCAGACGGAAGTCGTTATTTTCTTGCGGTTTTATGATGAGTTCGGAGTCCATAGTTCGTAATACACCGAACGCCGAACTACAAACAACGAACTTTCAAAGGAGAAACTCATAATGTTACGATTCGTCTCTCGTCCCTCGTCCTTCGTCTCTCGTGCCTCATCCATCGGCCCATCCTGCTACCTCGAACGCGGCTGGGTAATCGCAAACCACAAGCTGGTTTCGTTCCACGCCGCATTTATTTCATCGGTGCTGAGCCTTCCGGTTGCGGAGTTAAAACAATTGGCCGAACAAGGCGCAAACCTCAAACTTGAGGTGCTGCGGTTCATGTTTATGAGCTGGGAGACATTCGTATCCCTGATTGTATTGTACCTTTCCTGGCATATCAGTATTGCCATCCATGAAATGGGGCATTTCCTTACAGCAGTGAAACTAACGGCGTTAAACAAGGCATCTCAGGAAAAAGCCGACGCCGCTGTCAAGGGCGGCGGGAGCAAAATCGGATGGTACGCCCAGATGCTCCTGTTGATACCCTGGGGCAAGTTCTATGGCGTCAAGAAAGAAAACGGTAACTTCGCACCGGATGCTCCGTACAACCTCGCAGTGGCCGCCGCCGCTCCCGTTTGGAGCGGGTATTTGGCCGCGATATTCCTGCCGCTTGCTGGAATCGGCATCGTTTCGGGATTGTTCACAGGCAATGAGCTGCTGATATACATTGGTCGATTCTTCCTGGCACCCGGTTGCGTTGGTTTGCTTGACCGCATGTTAGCCGACCATGGCAAACTGAGAGAATTTAGGGCCAGAGAGAAGCTCGCCTCTGAGCAGTCCGCAAGAGCAGCCGCGGCTATTTCTAAGGAAAGCTGGCTCGTCCGGGTGGCGCAAGTCAAAAAGATGCTCCTTACGACCAGAATGCAGACAGTTACACTCAAAGACGGCAGCAAGGTTACAGCACCATGGCAGTATAGAAACTGCGCAATGGGCGGCCGACATACTGAAAAGGAATATCCCGAAAGCAACATCAGTATGCAGGAAAGTATGTTCATGCCGCTTTCCCCAAAGACCTACGAAGATGCTCAGGAAATGACGGTAAAATTGCAGTACCGATTGAAGGAAATCATTGAGTCCGCCCCCGGCGCAAAAGTCATGGGTGTCGGTTCTGAGGGTGGTATATCAACCTATATTGACAAGGAACCGCAGGACAAGGTCCCCGAGCAAAGGATGTGGCGAATGATGAAGCAGGCAATCCTCGATTGCGAGTATGTGCCTGGCGTCGATGTCGCCATCGCCCTCGATCCTGCTTGCTCCGAGCTTGAAAATGCTTACCGCGAAGAGACGGGTCAAAAAGACTCGGTCGGAATGTACCGCTTCTGGCGTGATAAAACCAAAGTTGATATGAGCCGAGATCAAATACTCGATCTCTACAAACAGGCCATGGAAGAAGGTATTCCCATCTTGACTATCGAAGATGGCTTCGGCGAATTAGACCACGCCGGCTGGCAACTGATTATGAAAGAGCTGGGCGACAAGATATTCATCGTCGGCGATGACCTTGTTACCACAAAAGACTCAAACATCGAAAACTGCGCCCGCAACGGCGAAATCAACGCCGCTCTTATCAAGGCCAACCAGATCGGCACGTTGTCCGAGACCGTGCTTGCAATGTTGACGGCTCTGGGCTACGGAGCCGAGCTTGTGGTCTCGCACCGTTCCAAAAGTCCGAACGACCCGTTCGAGGCTGAGATTTCCACAGCTATGAACTCGCTCGGCCTCAAGTGCGGCGGCGGCGCCAATACCGAGCGACTGCAAAAGTACGGTCGCGTAATGGAAATAATCGCACTGGCAAGGACCGGCAAGCGTGAAATATCGGCGGCTGAAAGAAAGGAAGTCGAGGCAAGTCTCAAGGACCTTATTCAAATCCTGACCGGCAGAAACGATGTCTCTATAAAGCCGGATGCCGCGGAGATCGACATCACCAGCCTGCTTATCAAGATGCTTGCAATCGAGGCCGTAAGCGGCACAGAAGAGGCAACCAACGCCGGTATCCCTTCCGCCGCAGCAACACTGTTCCTGGGCAGGACGGGCGTTATCCGATTCAAGGGTTCAACACCTCTTGGACAAAGCGCAGGTATGGATGAAGCCGTCCATTATGTGGACAGTATCGTCAGGCCTTGTGAATCAACAAAGAAATATCCGGAGTTGTTCAGCAGTGCCGGCGATGGAACATATCGCTTCAAGAAGGGTCTGCATTTCACGGACATTCAGGCCAAGAACGATCAGCAACTGCTTGCCCTGTGGCGAAAATCCCGACGTTATGACGGCAAAGGCTGCATGGATGCGGTCAAGCACATCGAAACAGTCCTGGCAAAAGCCTTTGTGGGCAAGAGGCTCACGGAATTCAAGAGCGTCCTGGAGGTTGACCGTCAGTTGCTCGGCCTGGAGCTGCAGGAGGCCATCGTAGCCGGCGTCATCTCCAAAGATGCATCCAAAGACGACAAGATTCACGTCATGCAGCGAAAGGGCACGCTCGGAATGAATGCCATCCTGTCGGTCTCGCTGGCAATGGGTCGCGCCGTCGCGGCCAAAGAAGGCAAGGAACTGTGGCAGCTTATTCGTGAGATGGCCGCCGACACCATGGCTAAGTTCGTCGCTGCAAACGCCACCGGCGGCGCAAAGAAGTCTGTCGCCGAGTTAAAGGCCATGGATTTCGATCAACTGACGGCAGCCTTCAGAAGCACCGCAGACGGAGCAATCAAGCAAGGTAAGACCATATACCAATTGCTCAGAGAACAGTTACCCGTCTATCCGACATAAAAACAGGAACGCGGCTTGTATCAATGTAGCGTATATGTTCGGCCCCCGATAATCTTCCCGGGGGCCGGCTTTTTTTTCTCATCGTTGACCCGTCAAGGTTTTTTTACGAACGATAGAAACAAGATTACGTACCTAATTTTTTAGCTTGTTTCGTCTAAAGCCGAATCTCAGTCATCCCCAACCAAACCTATATACAACTATTTACACTACTACTCCAATCGGTACGCTTTATGCTCACGACTCTGGGATTTGCCGAAAGAGTTAGTGAAATATCCTGGTTCAGACAAGTCGATTGCACCGGCCCATGTTAATAGCTGGCGTCTTTTTGTTTGCAAACTAATAAGATTTCTGAAACAGAAAGTCCCAAAAAAACCTCGATACAAGGGTAGCAGGATTAATTGTTTCGTAAGATGTTGCTTCAGCGATGCTAAGGTTGTTCCAGATTCGTTCTGTCCTAGATTTCGGGGCGAGGGCATTTAGCAAAGGGGCAGCAGTCTGTGTTCGTCCTTTTATTAACTAACAAATAGTGGCTTGAAAATTGTGTGAATTCAGCAAAAAAGTTATTGCCCCCGCAGGGCTTGACGATTATCATGTTTGGTTTGATTATAAGGACTTAAGGCTGCCAAAGCTACGTTTTCAGAACAAGAGGTGGTCCAAAAATGCTTATTACGGGACTTGTGAACAGTGCAGCGCTGTAGCCGGATAATTCATCTGCGAGGCTGCGCTTTCGCACCCAGGACGGCTTTGGAATCGATGTTTCTGCTTCGACGTCATGGCGCCAACGAGGTCAGTAATTCGGTTGCTGTTTTGCAGTTGAGTGATAAGTTGAGCCATTACCGGAGGCAACCGATGTAGGACGAGGTAGATTCCACCCTCGGTCGTAGTTGGGTTTTTTGAAGTGGAAACTGTTTTTAGTTTCCACTTTTTTTTGCCGTATTCCGACCTAAGCAGCTTGCTGAGGTTAAAAAGAAGTCTTGCAGGGGTCGGCGGCTGACTAGTCGCTTTGCCAAATGGCGGTTTGCGACTTGGAAAGAGAAATGGAGTATGAGTCAGGAATTACTCAGAATTGTCGAGAACATAGCTCGTGACAAAAACATAGACAAGGAGTCTATTTTTGGCGACCTCGAGGAAGCTATGGTCTCGGCGGTCAGAAAGCACTTCGGCGAGCCGGAAGCTGCAATAAGCGTCCGCATAGACAGGAACAACGGCGAGGTCACTGCTTTCAAGGGCGACAGTCAGATTGATGTGCGCCAGCTTGGCCGAATACCCGCCCAGACTGCAAAGCAGGTAATGATCCAGAAGTTACGGGCAAACGAGAGAGATAGTATCTACACAGAGTTCTCTCAACGAAAAGGTCAGATAGTAAGCGGCTCAGTGGTCCGTTACGAAGGCGGTACGCTCATCGTGAACTTAGACCACTGGACCGAGGGATTCCTGCCCAAAAGCGAGCAAATAACGGGTCAAACACATCGACCGGGTGAGAGAATCCGGTGTTTAATCCTTGACGTGAAGGAAACCGCCAATCAGGTCAAGATCATCCTGTCGAGAACTCACCCGGACTTCATTCGGCGACTCTTTGAGGCGGAAGTGCCGGAGATCACAGAGGGAATTATCGAGGTAAAAATTCTGGCGCGGGAAGCCGGCTACCGAAGCAAAGTCGCAGTTATTTCTCTTGACGACAAGGTCGATCCCGTTGGGGCTTGTGTGGGCGTTCGAGGCAGCAGAATAAAGAATATCGTCGATGAGCTTGGCGGCGAAAAAATAGATATAGTTCGTTGGAATGAATCATCCCAGGTGTTGGTTACCAATGCGCTGATGCCCGCAAAAGTCAGTGAAATTGCATTGTGCTTCGAGTTAGGCCGGGCAACCGTAGTTGTTGAGGAGGATCAGCTTAGCCTTGCAATCGGCAAGCATGGTCAGAATGTCCGACTGGCGGCGAGACTGACCGGCTGGGACATAGATATACTCACACCCGATGAGTATAACCAAGGTATTGAGCGGCTGGCCAATTGCGTCAAGAGCGTTGAAGGTACCGATGACATATTGGTTGATAAGCTGATAGCCCTGGGTGTCATATCCGTTTTGGATTTGGCCGATGTGGGAACAGAGCCGTTGATTAACGAACTGAAGCTCTCCCCGGATGTTACTGAAAGACTGGTTGCTACCGCCGACAAAGAGGCCAAGAGCTTAACCACCGAGCCAAAGAAAAAACAGGTTGAAAAAGAGTTAGCTCAGCAAACCGGGGTCATAGACCAGGAGCAGCAAAGCTAAAAATCGGAGGTCCTTTGGCTATCACAAGAGTCTATATTTTGGCTAAAGAGCTCGGCGTGAAGAGTTCTGCTATCGTACAGAAGTGCCAGGATGAAGGTCTGGACGTAAAGAATCACATGGATGCCATCTCGGCTGGTCTAGCCGCAACAATCCGCGAGTGGTTCAGCGAAGGAGATAATGTCACAACGGTTGAGACCGCTGATAAGGTGGATCTCGCGAAGGTCCGTATAAAGAGAAAGGCCAAGCCTCAAAAGACTATCTCAGTTGAGGAGTTACCCAAAGAAACGGATGTTCTAAAGGCATCTACCGGGGCCCAAGCTGTGGCTGAGGCGCCGGCGGTGGAAGTGATTGAGAAAGTGGAGCAGCCTCTGCTACCTGCGGAAGTGGCCGAGGCGGCTGAGGCACTGGCAGCGACGCAAGAAGCACCGTCACAACCCCAGCCGGTTGTAGAAGAGAAAGAACTGCAAAAACCTCCTGAATTACCAAAGAAGCCTGTGCCCCAGCCTATCAGACCGGCGGGGCCGATTCTGAAAAAACCTTCACCCGCTCGTTTAACCGGACCACAAGTAGTTCGAGTGGAAGCACCTGAGCCATTGGAACGCCCAAGGCCCAGAGCTGCCAAACCGAGACACGATACCCCTGTTACAGAGCCATTGATGTACAGTGAAAAGAAGAACGAAGGTGAAGATTGGCCTGCCACAAAGGATAAAAAGCACGCACCAAAACGGCAGAAAGAGAGAACTCATGGCCGCAGGCGCGGGGAGCAGGATGTCAAAGACGTCAGAGAGGTTAGGCTAAGAACCAAGTGGCGACAGAGAGACATAGAGGAAAGGCAGGCCAGGCTCGTGGCAGCCGGCGGCGAGGGCTTGCGATTAAGGCCAACGCGAAAGATAACTACCAAGGCCGAACGGGAAGCAGCCGCATCTTTCAGGCCTCAGACAGTAAACGTGAATGAGCCGATTATTGTAAAAGACCTTTCGGCTGCTCTGGCGGTCAAAGCCTCCGATATCATCAGTAAATTGATGGAACATGGCGTAATGGCCACCGCCACCCAAACCATAAGCAGCGATATCGCAGAAATAATTGCCCTTGAGTTCGATACCGAGCTGGTGGTCGAACACAAACAAATTTTAGAGGACCAGATACGTGCTGAGTTCGAGAACCGTGAACGCAAGAATCTCAAGAGGCGGCCCGTAGTTGCCGCGATGCTCGGACACGTTGACCACGGCAAGACCAGCCTGTTGGATAAGATTCGGTCAACCCAGGTTGCGGCCGGCGAGGCCGGCGGTATCACCCAGCATATCGGCGCATACCAGGTTAGCTTGAGCGGCAAAACCGTTACATTCTTGGATACCCCGGGCCATGAGGCCTTTACCGCCATGCGAGCAAGGGGTGCAAACATGACCGATATCGTTGTGCTCACGGTTGCCTCCGACGATGGCGTGATGCCGCAGACAGTTGAAGCGATAGCACACAGCAAGGCGGCCGGCGTGCAGATTGTGGTGGCACTGAACAAGATAGACTTGCCCGGCTGCGATATAAGCCGTATTTACGGCCAATTGGCTGAACATGGCTTGGCCCCGACTGAATGGAGCGGTCAAACCGAGGTGGTCAAAACCAGTGCCTTGACAGGTCAGGGTATAAGTGACCTGCTTGAACATCTTGACTACGTTGCTGAGTTGCTTGATCTCAAAGCCGATGACACAATCCCCGCAACAGGCTGGGTTGTTGAGGCAAAAAAGTCCTCGCAGCAAGGTCCTGTCGCTACACTACTGGTCAAGGAGGGCAGACTACGCAAAGGGGATGTGATACTGGCCGGCGGCTCCTACGGCAGAGTAAAGATGATCAAAGACAGCTTCGGAAGGATCGTGAAAGAGGCGATAAGCTCCATGCCCGTAGAGGTAACAGGCCTCAGTGACGTCCCCCAGGCTGGCGATAGATTCTATTGCATAGACGACATCAACAAGGCTAAGATCGCCGCAGATGAGTACCAGATACGCTCGAGGGAAAAATCGCTCTTCGAGCGCACCCAGGTTACCTTGGACAACCTCTTCAGCCAGATAGAGGCCGGCAAAGTAAAGGATCTCAACATCATCATTCGGGCGGATGTCCAGGGTTCTGTTGACGTGCTGAAAAAATATCTGTCGGAGCTTAGCACAAGTGAGGTCAAGATAAGCATCCTGCACGCAGCTACAGGCGGTATCACCGAGAGTGATGTTCTGTTGGCTGAAGCTTCAAACGCCATCATCATCGGCTTCAATGTTGTTCCTGAAGAGCAGGCGGCCGGGATGGCTGAATCAAAAGGAGTTGAAATAAGGCTTTACAGCATAATCTATCGCATTACCGAGGAGCTGCAGAAATCCATGGTCGGACTGCTCGAGCCGGAGGAGCAGGAAAGGGCACTCGGCAGAGTCGCCGTCAGAGCCACTTTCAAGGTCTCACGTATCGGCACAGTCGCCGGCTGCTATGTCAGCAGCGGCACCATCGTCAAGAATGCCAAGGTACGATTGATACGCGACAACATCGTAATCAGAGACAATATGAGCATAGAGTCCCTCAAGCACTTCAAAGACGATGTCCGAGAAGTCAAGGCAGGAATGGAATGCGGCATTAAGGTAGCCGGATTCGATGACATTAAAGTCGATGATGTCCTAGAGTTTTATGAAATTGTGAAGGTCGCCCGCGTGCTTCAGTCCTGACGCTATGTTAAACTCTAACAGGGAACCAAAGGGATTGTTATGTCCACGCGAAGACAGGTAAAGGTGGCACGCATTATAAGAGACACGGTCAGTGATGCTATTACAGGCCATCTTAACGACCCGCGTATCGAGGCCCTTGTCAGTGTTACAAGAGTGCAAGTGGCCGCCGACTTACGCGCCGCCGATGTTTATCTCAGCGTCTTTGGAAAAACCGACAGTGCAAATAATAAAACCTTCATGGCCATCGAGCACGCAAGAAGCCACATCCAGTGTTTCGTCGCCGATAGACTCGACAGTAAGTTTTGCCCCATCTTGCGGTTTCACAAAGACGAGGCCTTTCAGAAGAGTCTGGAAACAATGAGGTTGATTGACCAGATAAGCAGCGAACTTAAGAGTAAGGATTCTGACAACGCAGGAAGCGTTGACGACCAGCCGGCACAGGAATAATAAGGCCGCAAGTATAGTCTGATAGACTATGAAAAACAGCAAACAATACGCTGAAAGGATACAGAAACTATATCGTAGATTAAAGAGAGACTATCCTAAGGTTCAGCAGGCTTGCTTCGATGAGCCGGTTGAGGCGATTGTTTACGCTATCATCAGCGAGAATACCACCGAGGCTGCCTCACAATCTATCAGCAAAAAGTCTGCTGAATATTTTGTGGACCTCAATGAATTGCGAGCCTCTAAGTCCGAAGAAATCGCAGAACTGCTTGGTGAAAGTTACCCTGCCGCCAAAGAAACGGCCGCAAAGCTTACTAAGATTCTCACGGCCATATTCAATCAGCATCATAAGCTCAGCCTGCAAGCATTGAAAAAGATAGGCAAGCGCCCGGCTAAACAGGCCCTGGAAAAGCTCGAAGGTATAAGCGAGTTCGCAGTAGATTACTGTATGCTTACCTCGCTCCAGGCTCATGCCATACCGCTGACTGAAACCATGGTCGGATACCTAAAGGGCAGCTCGCTTGTGGACCCGGGCGCCGACAGGCAGGACATCGAAGGCTTTCTAACACGGCAAATCGCAGCCAAGGATGCCTATGAGTTCTACAACTTGCTGCGTCGTGAAAGTGAGTCGGCAGCCCCGAAGAAAAGGGCTTCACATAAAATCGAAAAAACGGCGAAGGCTGATAGAGCAGCCGATTAGCCGGTTGAACCGACCTTGTTCTTTTTTCTGCTATGAACAATAGTGTGACTCATTCGTAAAAGGACACGATGTCTGAGAAGGTACTCAAACTTGGTATTCCGGCAGGCAGCCTGCAAAAGGCAACCGTTGAGCTATTCAACAAGGCCGGCTTCTACATCCAGGATTCTGAGCGAAGCTACTTGCCTATCATAGATGACGAGCAGATTCAGCCGGTCTGCCTTCGTGCACAGGAAATGGGTAGATACGTTGCCGATGGCGTCTTGGATGCCGGCATCACAGGCCACGACTGGATTACGGAAAACGGCTGTGATGTTGTCGAGGTCTGTGAGCTCACCTACAGTAAGACCACCGGAGGCCCCACCCGCTGGGTACTGGCGGTGCCCGAAGAATCGCGCGTTACTAAGCCTGAAGATTTATCCGGCGGCATAATCGCCACCGAGCTGGTCAACGTCACAAAGAAATATTTCGCCGATAAAAATATCGACGCTAAAGTCGAATTTAGCTGGGGCGCCACTGAGGTCAAGGCCCGCCTGGTCGATGCGATCGTCGAATTGACTGAGACAGGTGCGTCACTGCGTGCAAACAACCTGCGGATAATAGATACCGTTATCACCTCTACCACAAGGTTTATCGCAAATAAACAATCCTGGCTGGACAAATTCAAGCGCGAAAAGATAGAAAATATCGCCATACTACTCAACGCTGCAATCGAGGCCCGCGGCAAGGTCGGCCTAAAAATGAACGTGAAGAAAGCCGACCTGGATTCGATCCTCGGTGTCCTTCCCGCCGAGAAAAGCCCGACTATCTCCGGCCTCGCCGACCCGAACTATGTCGCTGTCGAAGTAATTATTGATGACAAGATTGAACGCTCCCTCGTCCCCGCACTCAAACGCGCCGGCGCTTCCGGAATAATTACTTATCCCTTGAACAAGGTCATCCATTAAAATGTAGCTCTCGAGGTTGATAGGTCTATTTCGCCCTTGAAAGATATGAGCCGTCTTCGGTGCTGATGCGGACGACCTCGCCGGTTTCGATAAAGGGCGGCACACGGGTTCGCAGGCCGGTTTCTAAAATAGCATCCTTCAACTGATTGGTTGCCGTCGCGCCCTTGGGTGTGGGACTTGTTTCAGTAATAGTCAGTTCGACAACTTTGGGTAGTTCAAGGGTAACCACCCGGCCCTCATGCAATAAAGCCGTCACGGGCGTATTGGGTTTGAAAAACTTTATAGATTCACCTATCAACTCACCCGGTACAGTCACCTGGTCGTAGGTCTGATTATCCATCAGGATGTGGCCGGTTTTGTCGGAGTACAGGTACTCCATCTCCCGACGGTCAAGGTATGCCAGCTCAATTTCTTCAGTTGACCGCAGACGTTTCTCGATTATTGTACCATCGGAGAGCCTTCGCAGCTTAGCCTGAACGAATGCCCGCAGGTTGCCCGGCGTAACATGCGTTGCATGAAAACACAAATAAAGCTCGCCATCCAGTATGACGGCCATACCAGTTCTCATTTCACTTGCCTTCACACTTTATCTCCTGTGCAACAAACAACTAACAAAAGAAACATTCTACCCGAACCTATCATGCTCTTTCAAGCCCTAAGGCTCAAAATTATTTGTCGGCTCCAAGCTTTACCCAAAATAGCAAACTCCTGCCGGCTCGCTGCTCTGGGCTGGGCAATCCCTCGGTAAAACGATATAATCAATAAAATGGGCGCCGCCGGTTATAATAAATCAGCAGCGGCTGATATTGCCCGGCGTTTTAATATCAATGTATTATGAGGAGAGATGCCGTGAGGACTTTTGTGACCAGATCACTAATGATTCTTGTTGTTGTCTTACTTATCGACTTGCATTCTTGCATTGCAGCAGACCAAGCTAAGAGCAACAAAGCAAGCCAACCGTCAACCAGTCAACCTCAGCAGTTGCCGGTACAACAGGCGCCCGGTCCTCAAAAGGAGTCTCAGCAACCGGCAGCCCAGACCACCGTGGAGCCTGTGATTATTGTTGCAAAAATAGGCGACTACACGATCACGAAAGATGAGCTTCAAACAAGATTGATGGAAGAGCTTCGGCCCAACCGCGAAGGCTATTCCGCTCGGGCTACGCCTGCCGACGCCCAGACCGTGCTTGCCGGCATGTTAGCTGAAAAGGCGACGATTATTGAAGCTCGCAAACAGGGTTACCTCAACGACCCTGAGATTCGCTCATACATTGAGCGATATAGGAAAAATAGACTCGCCAATCGGCTGTTAGCCGCTTACCTGGAGGACAAAGTTCCGGTAACAGGCGATGAGATAGGCCAGAAACTTGCAGCAGATCCCAATCTGGGTCCGGCACGCGCCAAGGAAATGATACAAAGGGCCAAGGCTAAGGTCGCTTTGGATCAATTGTTAAGTGATTTACTGAAAAAATTCCAGGTCAAAAAAATCTCCGAAAATTTCCCAAAGGCGGCCCAACTTTACCAAAGGCTCTTAACCAATCCTAAGGAATCCCGCAGTGTCGGTTGGATTATCAATAAGCAAATTCGCAATGAGCTGACTAACGAAGAGAAAAGCATCGTTCTGGCCACCTTCGAGGGCGGCCAAGTAACATTGCAGGACTGGTTCGAGGAGTTAAACGAGATTGCTCCGCCGAGCCGACCGAAAGACCTCAATACCCCAAAGGGTGTGGACCAGTTGCTGGATAGAGCCTTGAGGCTGTCGATTGTGGCCGCCGAAGCTAAGACTCACAACTTGGACAAAAATCCGGAACTTCTCAAGCAAATCATAACTGCAGAAGACTACTTATCGCTCTACAAAATCCGCACTGAGAAGCTCAAGGACATCAAAGACCCAAACGAGCAACAGATAAGGGAATATTTTGAAAAGAATAAGGAATCCCTCGGCTCAAACCCAAACCTCAAAATCGACCAGATTTGGTGCGCGGATCTCAAGGCGGCCCAGCAGGTCAAGACCGAGTTGGATAATGGTGGTGATTTTCAGCAGCTCAAACAGAAGTTGTCTCTCTACAAAAATACCGACCCTGTGACTATCTACCCAAGCAGCGAAGGTATGTTTTGGAGCGAGCTGGCCAAGGCCGAACCCAACCAGATAGTCGGACCTCTCAAAGGTTTTTGTCCCGATGGCGTAAAATGGCGAGTCGCCAAGATTCTTGAGAAAAAACCGGGTACGCCTGCTGAATATACCGACCAGACCAAGGGCCAGGCCAAATCCCTGATACTTGGTGAGCAGAGGAAGCAGATTCTCGACGATTTCGGCAGAGAGATTCTTAAAAAATACCCACACGAAATCTATACCGACAAAATCAAAGACATCGACCCGCTTAACATACCGTAGAGAGCACTCTACAACTGCATAGCTTTTGTGAAGATGACGGATCGCAGTTTATCTGTTGGTAGGGTAGGATAGCGAATATACATTGTGTCGATCTTACCCCCCGACACAGTACTATATCCTAAAGCACAGCCCAAGTCCGGCCCCAGTTCAACCCGCCTGGCGTTCGGCGGGTCAACGTTTTTACGAATTAACGGATTCGATGCTTAGGATTCTTATTTTAGGGTAGAGACTCACAATATTGGTAAGAAAAGGGCTACATCTTGGGTTCAAACAGCCATACCAACATTTTGTTATTGCTTAAGTTGCAATATCCTTGGGAACGTAGGTCTTAACGGGTGCTCGAAATCGAGCTACATCAAATGCCCAATTTAGATGCGATTGCCCTGGTTTGGCCAGGCTTGTATTACCTGCCGCAAATCGTTATACTCAGCCTATAAAAACGCTGAGAAACGCGCATAAAATTTTTTGGTCAGATGCGTAAGTGCTTTTGCATAAAGGTACTGTGCTATTAACGGAACGGTTTGCATAACCGTTATTTTTCGGTTCGAATTCGACCGCCGCTTATCATGTTAACCTGCACTAAGAGAATATCTAAACACACGTTTCATTCCGTCTCGTTCCGTCTAAAGAGGAATAGGGCCGACAGTCTCAAGATAGTGTCCTAATCAAGAAAGGAGAGTACACAGTTGTGTTAAACGAATCGCGACTTAAGGTCTGCTCAGTGCTATGCCGCAATCCGGCCCTGACAGCAACAGTTTTTTTGGCGGCAATATTGGCAACCGATGCAGTTGCGTACGACCCTGTCGAAAATTATCAGACACGCCAATTGGAAGGCTGGACGGTCAAGATTAACCAACAATTCTTGCAGGAAGATGAATCGCTGGCAAATAGAGTTCTGCGACATCTGGAGCACCAGTTGTATCAGATAACGTGCGTAGTGCCGGCAGAGGCTTTGTCGAAGCTGCAAGAGGTGCCGGTATGGGTTGAGCGGGCGCATCCCAAGCACCCCTGCATGTGCTATCATATTTCGCCCGATTGGCTGCGTGAGAATGATATGAATCCGGCTAAAGCCGGTGGCATCGAGATCGCCAACGCACGCAACTTCCTGACGTGGACACGGGACCAACCCTGGATGGTTTTGCATGAACTCGCACATGCCTATCACCATAAGGTTCTGGGGCACAACAATCCTGAACTAAAGGCGGCATTCGAGCACGCTAAGGCTTCAAAAACCTACGAAAAGGTTATGCGCATAAACGGCAAGGTCGAACGGCACTATGCACTCAATAACGACCAGGAATATTTTGCAGAGACGACCGAGGCCTTTTTTGGTACTAACGACTTCTTCCCATTTGTCCGGGCGGAGCTAAAAGAGCATGATCCTGAGATGTTTGCATTACTTGGGAAGTTATGGGCAGTGAAATCCCCATCTGATAAGTGAGTGTACTACTTCTATTAGACTGAGCGAATCGCATTGCAGAAAAATAGTTAATGGAAACTGGAGTAGTTACCAACATCCAGAAGTATTGTATCCATGACGGTCCGGGAATACGAACCACCGTGTTTATGAAGGGCTGCCCTTTGCGCTGTTGGTGGTGCCATAATCCCGAAGGATTATCACAACAATCCGAGATCGTTTTTTTTGAGGGCCGCTGCATCAAATGCGGGATCTGTCGAGAGGTCTGCCAGGCGAGGACTGCTAATCAAACAAAAGAAGGCAGCGAACAAAACAGAGACTATTGTATTCTCTGTGGCAGGTGCGTGTCCGCCTGCCCCACAGGCGCCCGCCAGATGGTCGGCACAAGGATGACCGGTGCTGAAGTCGTTACCGAGATACTGAAGGACCGCATATTTTACGATGACTCCGGCGGAGGCGTTACTTTCTCCGGCGGCGAACCACTGGCTCAGCCTGGTTTTCTAAAAGAGTTGTTGGAGCAATGCCAAGCGAGGGGAATACACACGGCTGTGGATACTTGCGGCTATGCGCCACGAGAACATCTGCTGGCTATTGCGCCGATGACAAATCTTTTCCTATATGATCTGAAGATTATGGATGATGTAAAACATCGGCAGTACACTTCTATTTCCAATACCACGATACTCGAAAACGTAGTAGCTCTTGGTGCAGTGCACGACAACATCTGGATCCGCGTGCCCATTATTCCTGGCATTAACGATGACGATGAGAACCTGGATGCGCTGGCCCAGTTTGCTGCATCGATCGGCGGCGTTCGGCAGGTCAACCTACTACCCTATCACAAGACGGGTATTGCAAAGTTCAAGCGATTGGGGCAAAAATATCGCTTGGAAGACATTTACGAACCTGTGCCTGAGCAGATAGAAAGATTCAGGCAGAAACTCTGCATCTATGGACTCACTGCCAAGATTGGAGGTTAGGTTTATGAATGAAAGAACCGCTAAATTGCGACAGGAAAGCCTCGATGCAGCACCCTGTATTTCCCCCGAACGGGCGAGCTTGCTTACGGATTTCTATCAGGCCGACGAAGGCAAGCACTCGGTGCCGGAAATGCGCGCCAAATCCTTCTATTATCTTTGTGCCAACAAGACAAATTATATCGGCAAAGATGAGGTAATTATCGGCGAGCGCGGGCCTCGGCCCAAGGCGGTTTCCACCTATCCGGAGCTGACATGTCACAGTCTCCAAGACCTGCATATCTTGAATTCGCGACCCAAGACCAATTACCTGGTGGATGAGCTTTGCCTGAAACTCTACGAAGAGAAAATTATTCCTTACTGGCGGGACCGCAGTATCCGAACCAAGCTCTTCCAGGAGCTGCCGCAGCAATGGCACGACGCTTACCAGGCGGGGATGTTTACCGAGTTCATGGAGCAGAGAGCACCGGGCCACACCGTGCTCGACGACAAGATTTATCGTAAAGGAATGCTTGATTTCCAGCAGGAAATCAGCGAATCAATCGCAGCTTTGGACTTTTTACGTGACCCGGGGGCATACGCCAAACGTGAACAGCTCAAGGCAATGTCCATCACGTGTGATGCCGTGATTCTCTTCGCCCATCGCCACGCGCAGTTAGCCCGGCAGCTCGCCGCCCAAGAAGGCGACGCTCGGCGTAAGGCAGAGCTTGAAAAAATCGCTTATGTCTGCAACCACGTGCCGGCCTACGCTCCGCGCGACTTCCACGAGGCTTTACAATACTACTGGTTCTGCCACCTCGGCGTCATCACGGAGCTCAATGGCTGGGATTCCTTCAACCCAGGTCATCTGGATCAGCATCTATATCCGTTTTTCGTCAAGGGACTTGGTGATGGCTCTCTCACCAAAGAAAAGGCCCGCGAGCTATTGGAGTGCTTTTTCATCAAGTTCAATAATCACCCTGCTCCGCCTAAGGTGGGCGTCACCGCTGCTGAAAGCGGCACTTATACCGATTTTGCCAATATCAACCTCGGCGGCGTGCTGCCGGACGGTTCAGACGCTGTCAATGAAATCTCTGACATGCTTCTGGATATTGTGGATGAAATGCACCTATTGCAGCCGAGCACGAACATCCAGCTCTCGCGGAAAACACCCGATGACTTTCTCAGGCACGCATTGCGTGTGATCCGAAAGGGTTACGGTTTTCCTTCGATTTTCAACGTTGAGAGTGTGGTAGCCGAGCAACTCCGGCAGGGCAAGACTCTTGAAGACGCAAGGGCCGGTGGTTGCAGCGGTTGTGTGGAGGTCGGCGCATTCGGCAAAGAAGCCTATATCCTGACCGGCTACTTCAACCTTGTGAAAGTCCTCGAAGTAACCCTCCACAATGGGCTCGACCCGCGTACCAAAAAACAGATAGGACTTCAAACCGGAATGCCCGAAGGCTTTCACAGCTTCAACGAACTCTTTCAGGCTTACAGACGCCAGCTTCATCATTTCATCGAGATCAAGATCAAAGGCAACCAGCTTGTAGAGCGTATGTACGCTGATTTGATGCCTGCACCTTTTCTTTCGGTATTGACCGACGACTGTATCTGCAAGGGCAAAGACTACAACGCCGGCGGTGCGAGGTACAACAATACTTTTATTCAATTAGTGGGAATCGGCAGTATCACCGATAGCTTGTCCGCTGCAAAAGAGACTGTATTCGATGCCCAGACCATGTCACTGCCGGAGCTGGTTAAGGCATTGGATATTGACTTCGAGGGCCATGAAGTGCTCCGGCAAAGACTTGTCAACAGAACACACAAATACGGCAATGATGACGATTACGCCGACAACATCATGGTACAGATATTTAATGCCTGCTTTGAGGAAATCGACGCAAGGCCCAATACGAAAGGCGGCCAGTATCGCATGGAAATGCTTCCCACTACCTGTCATATTTACTTTGGCTCTGTTACAGGCGCCATGCCGGACGGCCGGAAGGCAGGATTGCCGGTTTCCGAAGGGATATCTCCCGTCCAGGGAGCGGATCGCCGGGGCCCTACTGCCGTGATCAAGTCAGCAGGCAAAATGGATCATATAAAAACCGGCGGCACATTGCTCAATATGAAGTTCACACCATCTATCTTGGCCGGTGAAGAGGGTCTGGGCAGATGGTTGCACCTGATTCGGACTTATTTCAAAATGGATGGCCACCATGTCCAGTTCAACGTAGTCGGTGCAGAAACTCTTCGCAAAGCTCAGGCGAAGCCGGAGAACTACCGTGACCTGATTGTCCGTGTGGCCGGTTACAGCGACTACTTCTGTGACCTGTCGATAGAACTGCAAAATGAGATTATCTCTCGTACGGAGCAGGGAGGATTCTAAACCGGTGTCCCCCTGAAAAAGCTGGTCCGCCGATGAAAAAGGAGGTTGAAAGAAGAGTAGAAAAGTCGGAAAATGAGTAGAAAAATGGGTTTTTGAGCGAAATTTTGGAAATCGGAGTGAGTGGTAATGCTGATAATAGCTTTATTATTGGACTATTGCATTTTTGAGCTAAAAATGAGGGTAAAAACGTACCAAAAAGTACCGAAAATTCACCAAAAGTGAGCAAAAGTGCGTCTTTTTTAGCAAAAATGAGCAAAAATTGACACTTTTCTATACTTTTTGATACCACCTTTGGCGTAGGACGCCATTAAAGAATTGATTAGTGATTATTGATGCCTGCTGCGCCAAGTGCGACAGCACGGCGAGATTGATGATTTGAGAGGGGAAGGAGTGGCCAGCAAGTTATTGGTAAGTGGGTATATGGGTAAGATGGGAAATTCGAATGTCGTAGGCCATCCCTTACGGGAGCAATAAAGCCTAAATTCTAAACAATTTCGAATGAACGAAACCGAAAACAATATCAAAGAGTAAATAGCAAAAATCAAAACTACAAATCAAAAAGCAAAAAGAAGGCAAAAGGGGAAGGATGTATACTGGTCCCCTGAAAGAGTGGGACACCTGATAGTGTATAGTGTACGGCGGGTAGCATAGAGGAAACAGGATACAGAAGACTGAAGACAGGCTTCGACAAGCTCAGCCCAGGGAAGACGACAGACAGAGAATGAATCTTTACCGACGATGGCATCTGTGCTTCGATTTCAGGAGAAAGATTATGATCCTGCTTCGCCCCTTTGTCGCATAAAGCTATGAATGACTGCGTAGAAGCCGGCTACGCAGGATCTTCGCTGCGCTACGAGGGGTAAGTTTTATCTGTTGAAAGATAGACAGAGAGGGGTAGAATTGGTGGACAAAAGAAAATGGAAATTATGGTATGTAGAATACGAGTTATTCAGGAAAGGATAATGTATGGCTCAAAGTCATGATGCTAAAAAAAATGTAAAGAAGAAAGCACAAAAAACGCTAAAAGAGAAACGGCTTGAAAAGAAAATGAAGAGAGAAGGCAGAATCGCATAAACAGCATGAGATGATACGTCTATCCCGATAAACGACCCCTATAAGCGACCCCGATAAGCGACCCCGATAAGCGACATCGGGATCTCCGCTTCGCTTCGACATCGGGATCTGCGCTGCGCTCCGACATCGAGACTCGGTATTGCAGTTGAATGCACACGGGCAGGAAGTTTTCGTCGTGCGTATTGCGTCTCCGTCTTCGCTAAAGCTTCCTCCTACGCTAAAGCTTCGGAGGACAAGTCGCCGGACAAGTGTCGTATTGCGTGATACGGGTAAGAAGATTGCTTCGGCCTCGATGATGCTCGGCCTCGCAATGACAAAGGGAGGCGAAAGCCGGATTTTCAACCGAAGTCGGACGCTATGGCGTATTGAAGAAGCCCCGGTGAGATAGAGAGACGGCCACGGTGGGATAAGAAAAGCGATATCCCACGTGGTAATCCCATGAGATACAAAAACCATCTCACGGGATAAACCTATGAGATAACATAAAAGTATCTCACGGGGTGAACAATCTGTTCCCCGCCAGAGGCATGTGGGGACAAGCTTTCCCGGTTTATGCAGTACGCCAGGACACCTCACCTACGGCGAATAGACTCCGGCGGGTAAAAGGTGTATAAAACTGTATAATCATTGTTAGAGGATTGCTAAAAAATGACCTCTCCGTATGAAAGTGGCTTCGTAAAGAATGTGTTTCAACAGTTGGATACTGAATGCTCGCTGTGTGTCCTTGGTCTTTGCTTGGCCTCACATGACATAGCGTGGCATCGCACGCTTATCGACAACAGCGAAGTTGAGGAGTCAAGCTACCACTTTCCAGCATCGCTATCCATTTTGCGTGAAGTTGCCAAAATCATCATGAAGATTGAGGGACTTCCGTTCAGAACACATTTCTCTCAAAAGACGGAAGACTTGCTTCAACACCTCAAAGGAGATCTGATGCCTTTTCAGGACGATTCTTTGACAAAAGGAACGCTTAAGCCTATCCGTGACGTCACATTTCATTATGATTTTGCCAAGGCCGATCAAACCAGAATAGGTTCGTTACTTGACGAGATCAAAAACGAATGTGAATTGAAAGTGAGAGCAAGTAGTGGCGACAATTCCATTCTTCGTTATAGGTATACATTTGCGGACGCATTTAGAAGCAAGTTAGTGGCGAGCTATCTTACGAAAGATGTCGTGGACCAGATCACTGTAGCCGCAGTGAATGTCATTGCTTTCACGGATTCGCTATTGGCTGACTTGTCGTCATAAAACTATAACATCCTGTTCCGGTGAAACACTGCTGACGCGTGGCTTCTGAGCCACGGCATTCCGGTAAATTTTGAGCAAGAAGATGACAACGCAAGAGATTGGACGAGCCCTTCGATAGGCTCAGGACAAGTATTGAACAAGCAACGAGAACTTCTTATACAGAAGAAAGCAGTCTGTGTTTGGGATTTATACAGAAATTATATAATCAGTAGGTGGTCGTATAATAAAGGAGCAGTGATGGTGACAATATCACCTAAAATAAGAAGGTATGCATTACTGGTCATTACAGGTCTCGTAGTTGCATATGTTCGCAACATCGTCCAATATAGGCACTATTCTTGGGAATCAATAGGCGAGCTTTTAAGTTGGTGGTTTGTTCATTATATGGCCGTTGGCATTGTTACGGGCATCTCGTATGTTGTCATGAAAAACGCAGAAAAGATCTTTTTTGAATACAAGGATTCGGAAGGAGGTCTGACTTGGGAACAAGCTATCGTCTATACTTCACTAACTATACTTATCTCTGCAATTTTCGTTTTTCTGTTAGCACATTGGGGCGGCGTATCGGATTATGATGAATGGTGATTGTGCCTAATAAACTAAAAATGTTATACGGAACAAGACAATCATGGGGAGGCAGGACATGCAGAAGAAAGTCTGTGGCGAATTTCCTGAGTTTTGCTATAGGGCGTTCGATTGCAAAAAATACGCAGAAGATTTCACGGATAGAGGTACTTTTCACTTGAACTGTCACTATTACTGTCGAAACATGGAAGACGAATCGCGTCGTGATCCAACTGAGGGCAGCGGATGTACGTTAGAACCCAGCATCGTCACCTCTGTTTCGTTTTCTCGAAATCGTGATGAGAAACCTATCTGTACGCAAGAAATAGGATACCAGAAGAACGAGGCCGATTACGATAATGCTATATTTTTATTTTGCACGTCTTTGCCGGATGTAAACCGCGATCATATGAAAGATAAGTTCGGTAGATACATCGTTAAGATCGATGACCCTCGCGTCAATCTTGTCGGTCTTGGCTATCTGCCCGATAGCCTTAGCAAAATCACGAATCTGTCGTGGGTTCACCACGGCCACAGCCAAGC
>Ga0315274_10003918_pt1 | contig 21998 bp, 16 predicted proteins | sample YL17G02_20_MG_FD_203700 | JGI IMG/M metagenome (GOLD analysis project Ga0315274, IMG submission 203700) | Sediment microbial communities from Yellowstone Lake, YNP, Wyoming, USA - YL17G02_20 | ecosystem: Environmental > Aquatic > Freshwater > Lake > Sediment | place: USA: Wyoming | collected...
TCACCTCTTCCAGGCTTGAGGTCAGCCCCAGATTGCCAGCGTACATCACGACGAACTTGCCCGCGAGGCCATGTTGATCCCGAAAGCCGTTTTCCTTGGGCAAGGGGCGTACCACATCAGGGTCCGCCCACACCGGGATCACGGTGATCCTGTCGGAGGGCACGCCTTTGCCGAGCAGATTCTGGCGAAAGCTCTCGGCGATCAGGGAGATGTGCGTGGCACGCTGGTAGAGGAAGTGTTCCATCGCTGCAAAGAATGCAATGACGCGGCGGTTGCGCAGAGCGCCTGCGGCGACGGCTGCGTCTGGATAGAGGTCCTCCACCTGCAGCACCCAAGGCACATGCCACAGCCGGCTCAACAGCCAGGCCGATAGGCCCAAGGGCAGCGGCGGGGAGTAACTCACCAGGATATCTGGCTTGCCTGCCAGCAGGCCCCCGTAGAAAGCCGTGGCGCTGAATGTCCCATAGTGCAGGATGCGCGGCCAGAAAGACTTGAGAGGGGAGATGTAGCTCCACGTGCGCACCACCTTGACGTCATCCAGCCACTCGACCTGGTAGAGCCGGTTCCGATATCCAGGGAATACCCGCCCATAGGGATAGCTAGGAGCGCCAGTGACGAACGAGACCTGATGCCCCCGCCTAACCAGGTCGGTGGCCAGCTCGGTGATCAGCACGGCTGCGCTGACATTCTCCGGTGCATAGCATTGAGCCATAAACATGATGCGCATTCGATCTTGACCTTGTAGGTTACAGCTTTCGCACAACCCTGGCCGGATTCCCTGCCACGATAACGCCCGGCGGCACATCCGTGGTGACCACGCTGCCGGCCCCAATCACACTGCCCCTGCCTATTGACACTCCCTTCAAGATCAGGCTGTTCATCCCGATAAAGACGTCGTCCTCGATCGTGACCGTGGCCGTCGGGCCACCGGAAGGTCTCGACTTGCGCTGCTCATAGTCCACGGGATGAAAATCAGTATCCGTGATAACGGCATTCGCCCCCACCGTCACATGGCTGCCGATGACAATTCTGTCAGCAGCGCAAACACTGCCCCCGGTCATGGCGAAATCGGCCCCAACCTCCAGGTGGGATGCTGCCTGCCAGGTAACCAGGACCACGGGATGGTTCGACCCCAGGGGGTTAGAACGGGCTGTGGAACGTAGCTGCAGGCCATCGCCAAAGGTCATGTGACTGCGCCGATGTTTCTGGATGATGGGGACCCCGTAGAAACGCCACCTGCGCCCCCAGGCAATACCGTTCATGGCAAACAGCAGCCGTACTCTGGGATAGGCCAACCAGCGCCAGAGGCGGTTCCATACTTTCCATGGAGTGTTCCAGACCTGACTATCCACCTGGGTGCCTGCCCTTCTGTTTCTCAGCGACCACGCGTTCATAGACTGTTTCCAGACGATCGACAACGGCCTCAATGGAGAACGTATCGGCGATCACGGACTGGCTGTTGCGTCGGTAACGCTCATGCCTCTCATGGTCAGTCAATAGGCGTTCCATGGCAGCGGCAAACGCGTCGGCGTCGAACGGCACAACATCAGCAACCCGATCCTGCACCAAAGAAGCACTTGCACAGCGGTCTGTGATAACCATAGGAGTGCCTGCCAGGCAGGCCTCCATAATCGTAGTTGGGAAAGCGTCATACCGGCTTGGTAATACGAAAAGGTCTGCGTCTTGAAAAGCAGCCACTTTGTCTGAGTCAGACACCAGCCCGGTTATAACCGCTCGGTCGCTCAAACCGAATTGTTGAATCAGATTCTGCACTTCAGCCCGTTGGCCGTCGTCTGGGCCCACAATAGCTAGTTGGGCACTCGGGTTCCCTAGTTGTGCAAATGCTTTGACTAACATATCCGTGCCTTTTATAGTGTTGATCCTGCCCAAGAAGAGGATAAGGGGTCGGTCAGGGGCCAACCGGAAACGACGGCGAAAACTACCTGGTTCGGGCGATTTTTCTCGCTCGTGCACGTCAATGCCATTGGGGATAATCTCGATACGATCCGCAGGAACACCTCGAAACAGTGCCTGCTGGCGTTCACTCTCCTGCAAGGCAACCAGGGCGCTGATCCCTTCAAGTTCCATACTTCCGAATAACCAATCATAGACTCTCTTTAGAAAAAGGGTATTGATTTGAACTGGCAATGTTCCGTGTGGCTGTGTGATGATGGGAACACTAGCCCGACGAGCAGCTCGCACGATTGGGAGTATCATTGGACTACGGTACCCATTGAGGTGGACGACGTCAAAGCCCGTGACCTCCCGCTCTAAATAAGCCGAAAGGTCGGGCAGCCAGATGGGACCCAGTGTCCCTGGCCACCAAGGCAAATTCCAGGTGTCAAAGTAGACAATTCGCATGCCCTCCATGTCTTTTTCAAAGGTCCCCGGGCATATCTTTTGTTTCTTGTTCATCAGATTTGTACAATAGATCGTTACCCGGTGACCACGTCTCACCAATTCCCTACCATTTTGGTAAACAACTTTCACTGGGCCTCCCCAAGCTGTCGCCGGATAGGAGCCTAGAGTGACAAGAAGGATATGCATAGTTTGCCCTCAACCGCACAGTTATATCTGTGTACGAGTCATTGCAGAGCAACCTGCAATGCCCCGTAAAGTCCTTGAGCGAAGCGCTTCGGTCCCCGTTCGCCTATTCGATTGCGTGCTGCCAAACTCATAGCCTGTAGATTCACCTGACCGGAACTAACCTTCATCATCAAATCAGCCAAGGCTGTCACATCTTCTGGGGAGAAAGTGAAGCCGTTGTTCCCATCACTGACCAGGTCCGGCGCACAGCCACAGCGATTTGAAACAAGCACAGGCAGTCCGGCCGCCATTGCCTCGTTCACAACCAGTCCCCATGTATCCTTATAGGCCGGATGGATGAAAACGCTGGCCAGACCATAATATATTGGCAGTTCTTCAATCTGGCGAAAGCCGGCAAAGGACACACCCTGGATGCTTTCGGAGTACACCAGATGCTCGAGGGCATCCCTTTCAACTCCGTCTCCAAGAATCACCAGTCGCCATGGGGTGAGACTCTTGCCGGTATTGGCCGATCGGCGGCGGTAACGGACATAGGCCCGCAGTAGTCCATCCAGGTTCTTGCATTTGATAAAGCGGGCTGAGGCCAGAAAGAACGGCTCCGGAGACTCGAGGCCGGGCAGTGAACGATATGCATCCGGATTTTGCCTGGCCCGCTCCGCCCCCTGCCAGAAGTAGTCATTATCAACCGCAGCGCATCCTTCAAATATTCGCTCTGGCTTCATTCCCAATTGTTCTAGATACTTACGATGAAGGCTTCCACCACATAGGGCAGTGGCGAACTGGCGAACAACTCGGCGCTTCAGCCCTTCCTTCCAGACAGTTCGTGGCGCATCATCCCATTTAGTATCGGTCATCAAGATCGCGGCTCGGCGATGCAGTTTGCACCACGCCAGTGCGCTCCAGGCATCGTGAGTACTGTAACCGCAGATGGCAATAGCTTGAGGATCGATCCTATCTAGTACTGACATCATTCCTTTCCAAATCAGCAAGGGCGATATCTGCTCATAGGTCCTTCCCGGAAAAGCCACGTGCCGTTCAAAGATTGTCGGCCCACTTTCCTGCCGCCAGGCATAAGTTTTATCCTGGTTGGCGGTTTCCAACCCCACTACCTCTATACCGGCCGGTTTCAGTTCCTGGAAGGCAGCATTCAACCGCGCTAGATGGTAAGGCCCAAACCGAGGCCAATGGATGGCAAGTATGATCGGCCGTTTATCTGACTGCATTTTCACCTCTTTCAAGAGATCATTCGACGCAAGCTCAGGAAAAGCCGGTTACACAGTTCCCGGTTTACTAGCCAGATCAGCAACAGATATACGATTGCGCCGACGATGACGATTGAAAGGAGCTTTATGCAACCGCTCACCCCTTCGAATGGATTCAACTGTTTCGTCAGCAGATATACCAAAGCAAACATAATCACAGAGAGAGAAAGCGGGGAAGCAAATGCTTTAAACTGTTCCTTGGCCCCAATGCCCAAGCTGCGGGCACCAAAGAATATATTCCCAAGTGGGAGAAACCACGCCCCTCCAAAACGGACGAGTGTAAAGACCAACAAGCCATAAGGAGCTGCTACCCACAGCAACGGCACGAGAGCCAACAGGCTGAACCCAGACAGCTTTGTCCAGATATCCGGTCTGCCTATGGCCTGATAAGCATGTTCGTTGAGCAACCAGATATAACTCAAGCCCGGCATAATTACCAAAAATCCTATCACGGTTCCTAGCCCCTGCCATTTTTGACCGTAAAGTAACTCAACTGCCGAAGGTGCAATTGCCGAGAGTCCTAAGGCTGCCGGAAACAAGATCGCCCCTGCCATTAACTGTAACCTCGTCAGATTGTGTCCGATTTCTAGAGGACATCCTTGCAGCTTGCAGAAAGCCGGGTAAGCTACATCACCCAGGGATGCAACGAAAAACGCGGGTATCAAAATTGCAATGCTAAACCCTAAAGAATATGTGCCTAACCCACGTACACCCAGAAATAAACCTGCTATAACATTACCGGCATATAGGAAAAGCCAATTCTGAAAGCCTGAAACCATGACCCATATGCTAAATCCCAGCATCGAACGAAGCACGGGCCAATTGATGACGATCATCGGTCGCCAGTGGGCCAGTCCCCAGGCAAGCCCGGCGCTGATGGTCATCCCAACTAACGGTCCCCAAATCAGCGCCCAGTAGCCGGTTCCAGCTACAGCCAGCACCACAGACGCAACAGCTTGAAGGATAAGAAACGATGAATTGACCCAGAACAGGCTGCGAAATTCCATGTTGCGCAGCAGCAGCGCTTTCGGAATGGTAGCTAATGCAGTCAGCGGCAAAGCCAACGCAGCTACTCGGATCACATCAATCACTCTATCGTTCTTGTAGGCTGCAGATATCCATGGCGCAGCAATCCAGAGTGTGAGGTATATGCCAGCGGACACCAGCAGGCTTATCCATAAACTGATAGAAGCAGCTTCGTTAACGTATGTCTCGCGTTGAATTACGGCCTTACCTAATCCCAGGTCAACCACGATCTGCGCCAAAGCTATCACAAATGTGGAAATAGCAACAAGTCCGAAATCAGCCGGAGTCAACAGAGCCGCCAATATCATGGTGGAGAAGGGCGTAACCAGGCGTGGTACAATATTGTATAGGAAGGCCCACTTGACCGACCGCGCAGCTTGCATAACCAAGTGAGCCTGGCTGTCGGACTCTGCCAGATTGGGCGACACGGTAGCAGGACCAGGCATACTTTGCCTACTTCGCAGCATGAACCAGTCACGCACGAGAATCAGCAACCACGGTAGCGAGACTCCACTGCCGCTTCCGGATTCGTTTTGGGCCTGCAGCTCCTGGCTGAAACCAAGCTAACCTTGAGCAGCGCATCGCCGGATACCAAAACCCCCAGAAACACATAGAGGATCAGGTTCAGGTTACTTGCTCCTGCACCAGGGCTCTCAAAAGCACACAGGAAAGCAAACCCTAGCAGATAACCCAAAGCGAGTGCCAGAACAGCCTTGGTTTCCGGGTCAGTCAGCAGTCGATTCAGGCGCAGAATCCTGTAGAGAAAACAGGCCTGTGAAGCCACAAACAACACGAGTCCTGGTAAGCCAGCATTGAACCAGACCTCCAGATAGGCATTGTGGAAACTGGACTGAATCACCCATTCGGCAGCACCGATCCCTTGACCAAGCAAAGGATTCTTGGCTATCTCGGAAAATGCCTTCCGCCAGAGTAGATCCCTATTGGACAAGCCGGATTGAAGGCTGTATCGGCGCAACAGAAAGCTCACTCTCTCCGCGCTTGACCCTTGCATGAGCAAGAAACTCAGTAGCAGCAAAAGCACCGCAAGAAATAAGGACCATCCGATGTTTTTCTTGCGTATTGTCGTTGTTAATACTAGCGGGAGGAGACCGATGATCCCAGCGCCGGTCCCCGCTCTCTGACCGCTCAGTACTAACGCCACTGTGCCGGACAGGAAGCCTAGCGCCAAGACCAGCTTTGCTGCTTTTCCCTTGGCGTTCCACAGGCCCCAGAAGGAAAAAGGCAACAACCCGCCCAAGACGGCGGCATACGCTGGAGCACCCTTTGAGTACCCCGTGAATCTGCTTGCGGCGCCCAGCTGACTTGGAAGAGAGAAAGAGTTCACAATGGAAAAAACCGCTGCCACAACAGCGATCAACACAAGAGTTGATCTGTAGACTCTATAGGATCTATTGCTATAGGCAATGGGTATGGCGGCCGCCACAGCAAAGAGCAACAGTCCCCTCTGAAACTGCCAGCCAATCGATATTGCACGGAACAAACAGATGAAGCCAGAGAAGACATATCCCCAGAACAAGAGCAGTCCTGAAGATATCTCTATTTTGCTAAACCATATGCCCGATAGCAGCAATGACAGAACCGATAGCCAACGAACCAAAGAAGCAATACTATCGATTATAGGGATAGTAGTCCCGACTAGAGATGCGCTTAGTACTAGCACAAATGTCAGAACATCTATTCGATTTGATAGTACACAATAGGCCATCGCAATTCCGGCAACAGCCAGAACCCCCACGTCAACAAGATCTAGATGGTTTATGATTCCTATCAAAGGAGATTCCATAGAGTCTGCCTGTCGACAAATCTGTTACCCCTTGGGATCCGTCTTGGTGTTCGGCTGATCGCCCCGCAGCCCAACGATCGGGGAACCAGCTCGGTCCAGAGCCAGGTTTTCCCTGATGGATATGCGTGGCGCAGACCAATCCTCCCCGTGCCCAAGCTCAAATGAGACCACTTCATCATAGATCTGGTCCGGTGTTCTGTCCACCGCGAGGACTACCCTATAAGCCGTCTATAACACAAGAACGGTCATTGGTTAGAACTAACGATATCGACACTATCAAACTCTGCGCTACTAAGCATGTCTTCATTCCGAGATGTCACCGCAAGTCCTGCCATCACCCGTCCACTAAGGTTCCCCATTTGAACGGTTGAATCGGGAATCTGCATCCAATCAGTGCCGTCAGTTGAGGTGTAAGCGCTACATGTCGTGCCGGTTCTCGTAATCCTCAGGTATACAGGTGGCATTTTGCGTACCGAGGTCAGGTCCACAGGATTCTGATTGTAATCGTAACGACATTGAACGTGAATACCGCTACCGGGAGTAACAAATATAGCATAGTAAGGGGAAACAGGATCAAATGTCTTTCTTAGCATGATGCCAGCTTTGGCTCGAGAATCCGTGTTCGTTTGGACTGTCGCCCTAGCGCTGAAATCTCCGTCCGCCGTCAGTTCCTGCCAGACATAGCGGAACTGGTCGGCTTTCTCCCCCATACTTGACCAGATATCCCACCCTGAACCCTCTACCGTCCACGCACTACCGCGCAGTAATTGTGTACCTTCGAGTTTGGGACTACCGACATCCTCACAATTCCATGTCACAGGACAATACTGAGGGCGCGGCGTAGCTGTAGGAACGGGACTGGGAAGGGGAGCAAAAGCAGCAGCAACCAGATCCCTCCAGTGCCCGGCAGGATCGTGCGACTTGAGAATGTCAGGATAGGAAAACCAGAGGATGATCTCCGGTCTTGATCCGAGTATCGCTTGGTCGCGTTGGGCTTTCATCTGCTCATAGCTCGGAAAAGGAGCGCAGATGGGCCAAGGAAAACACAGCGGGTTCGTCAAACCATAATACTGTGTCCAGGCAAAGGCCTGCAGCACCATAGCACTCTTCAGATGCAATTCCTCCGACCACGCCTGGGTCATGCGGGCACTGGCAGCCGTAAGCCGACTGACATTGCCAAAGGTGTCTATATAACCATAGGGATAGTAATCGGCAGCCAAAACGTCAGTGGTATCATTCATATAAGAATGAAACGTAAAGAATATCTCCATCGGATCATTTGTCCCCTCTTCCACGATCAGCCGTGGATGATCGGGGTCAATGCTTTTCACCAAGTCAGAGTAGGCTTTCAGACCACCGTGGTACTCCGAATGGACTTCATCTGCCATGTAGTAACCCCACACAGCGGGATGATGTTTGAGGGAATTGACATAGTAGGTCAGAAAACTTTCGTTGTCGGTGCAGCCGCATTCGCGAGCCAGATCAGGGAATTCCCTCACCAGAAAGGAATCGTCATCGTCCCATTCGGGCGAGTATTTCACCGGCAGGATGATCCTCATTCCCAATCCCTGGGCGTGATCTGCATACACCCTGAGCGCGTCTGCACTACTCGCGTATCTGAGGCCGTCATTCAGCACAATGCTGAAACCCTTTGTCCCCATCTCAGTCAGGCGGTCCAGACAACGGGGATCGGTTGGCAGACAGCTTTCATAGAGACCCTGAGGAGGCAGAACGACGGTCGCGTTGGGTGGCGCGCTATAGGCACTGGTCCCGGCACTCGGCGTGACCTCATGGGTGCTGCTCCTTTCCAGCGTGACAACCGGGCCATCCGGGGTCGCAGTGCTCCGCAAGATAGCATCAGTGCCAACCGGCTTTAGGTCTGCAGTGGCCGTGGCTGCGGTAAGCAGTGGTGCATTGATAGAACACGCACATCCCAGCACCACGAACAGCCCAAGCAACCCGCCCAACACCAAGCGCCTAACCATCGAATAGACTGTTATCACTGCTCTGATACCTCAAAGACAGCGCAACGAGCGATCAATCCTTGTCAAGAGAGACCAGCCACTCATGAAGGGGGCCCCCGCCCCATTGGTACCTGGCATAGTAGTACGCCGCTTTCACATACTCGTCCTTCACATACTGCCGGGTTGCCCCGTCGGTCCACCACCGACGGAGATAGGAAGACAATCCAAAAGGAACAGGAGCCATCTGGATTCCGATCTGATCCCCCAGCAGATGCTGGTAGGTCCAGCGCGCCCGCCGCATGTGGTAGGGGTCGCTGACCACGATCACCGAGCGAACAGGTGCCTCGCTTCGGGCGATGAATTCCTGCAACCGAGCGACCTCTGCATAGGTGCTCGTCACCAGAGACTCATCGATGGCGATGGCTTCCGGTGGCACCCCCTGCTGCAGCGCAAGCTCTCTACCGTGTTGACCATGGTACAGGTTATGGAATCGGCACCAGCCTCCCGTGAACAAGATCACCTTCCCATAGCCCTGCTTGTACAACTGGATGGCATAGTCGGTCCGGTCGTCGGCGCCAGCGATGACGTGGATCACATCGGCTGGGTGCAGCTGATCCTGCACTACCAAGAAGTCGCCGATAGCGAGCAGAATAGGCTCGCGAGCCAGGAACAGGGCCACTCCTAGTACGACGACGGCAGCAGCAGGGATCAGGATCTGTTTCATCTGATGCCGTCCAGCCATCTGTGGTCACTCAGCGCCCTTGTGAATATGCCGTCGATGAACCCCAACGCCGAGCTTCCTCCCTATGGACAAGATGGCCATTGCCTATGAGGTCACTCAAGCCTCACCTCTTGGGGAATCTGGTGATCCAATGGAGCGGCTCCCACAGCAGGCTCCGGGTGCGTTTTCCCCTCGTGGCATAGTAATGGTACGCCGGGCCCCTGTGCCTGACCCCCACCAGCACGACGCCCAGAATGGTCACGCCGACGCTCTGCAGCGCTGCACGGGCCCTGCTGGCCGCCTCGTGAGACGTTCGCCTGGCTGCAACCACCAGGACCACACCACCTACCTTGGGACTCAGCACCGCAGCGTCGGTCACCGCCAGCACGGGAGGCGAGTCCACGATCACCAGATCCGCGCTCTCCTGGAGCTGAGCCAATACAGCCTCCATTCTCATAGAGCCCAGCAGCTCCGATGGGTTGGGGGGGATGGGACCACTGGTGACCAGGCGGAGGTTGTCAGTCCCGGTCTGCAGCTTGCATTCCTGCACGCTGTGGGCATCCCCGAGCAACAGATCGGTCAAGCCGGTACGGTTGTCCAGGCCGAATAGATGGTGCAGCTGTGGGAACCGCAGGTCTGCGTCCACCAACACAACCTGAAGGCCGGCCTGGGCGCACACAATGCCCAGGTTGCCAGCTACCGTGGTCTTACCGGCCTTCGGCTCGGCACTGGTGACCAGTAGGGCAGTCAGCGGCCTGTCAATGCTGGCAAAGCGGACGTTGGTCCGCAGCGCTCGGTAAGCCTCGGAAACAGCCGAGTGGGGATCGGCTGACGTCACCAGGGGGAGGCACCGCTCTTTGTCGTGCAGCCACGGAACAACACCCAATGTCGGCAGAGATAGAACGTGCGTTACGTCGTCACTCGTCTCAAAGGAGCGATTGAGACGGTGCAGCAAGACCGCCAATCCTACGCTCACGCTTAGGCCGGCGATCCCACCGACGGCCGCATACAGCAGGCTGCCTGACCCGGTCGGTTTCTTGGGTGGCACTGCCGGTTCGACTATGGTGACGTCGAGCAGCTTTGTCTGTGTCTGTCGGATCCCCAGAAGAGTGCTCAACAGGCTGGCGTAGGCACTTTGCTGCCCCGCCAGCGTGTCTTGTAGGGCCTTGAGCTCTTGCTCTGCCAGCAAGCTGCTCGATGAACGCAGTCTGTCCATTTTGGCGCGATTCTGCTGGATCAGGTCTCTTAGCTCGGCCATCTCGGCCGCGACATCCTGCTCCAGTTCGGCCATGCCCTCGAGTTGCTGTTCGGCATTGTGCGTGGTAATGAAAGTGAACGCGATCTCGTTCGCAATGTCGCTCGCTCTCTGCGGGTCCGTGTCTTTCACCGTTAGCTCCAGCAACTGCGTTCCGCCGATCAGACTGGTGCCGATCATATCCTCGACCAGCTTTTCTGGAGACAGGTCCAGGTCGAGATTGGCAATGACCATCTGTAACAGTGGACGGGCCTTGAGCAATTGGCTGTAGGTTTGCGCGAGCTGCTCTCCCGTCTGGAGTGAGTTCAGATCCGAAGAGAGCATGTTGTTCGTTTGGTTGACCATCATGGTCACCTTGGCCTGGAAGATGGGCGTCCTGATCTTGCTCACCGCAAAGGCTGTCGCAGAGACCAACAGCGTGCCCAGCACGACCAACCAGAGCCGTTTCCGGATGACTTGAAGGATTTCACTGATGTCCATGCAGTCCTCTCACAAAGTGAAGCCGCCCGTATTCGCCCACTACCCATGCGGACTCGTCTATTGGGCAACAACCATCTGGCCTTCCTCAAGGCCGCCCAGGATCTCTACCCGATCTTGGCCCACGACGCCCAGCACCACGTCCACCCGCCGCTGGCGACTGCCCTCCTGCACGATGACGAAGTGGCGTCCCTGGAAGCTGCGCACCGCACCAGGCGGGAGCCACAGCACGTCATCCCTATCCTCCAGGACGATTGTCACCTGCACCGGGTCACCCAGCTTCAGCCCACTTACGTCACCCTCCAGGCTGATACGAACTGTCCCCTCTGCCTCAGATTGGCTCCCTGAGCTTCCTGCTGAGCCATATGGATCGAGCAGATGAACGGTGCCAGTCCAGGTGGAATCGGGCCGGAGGCTGAGAGCGACCGTGGCCTGCTGTCCTTCGGCCACGGCCTTCAGCTGCTCGCTCGGGGGACTGGCGCGCACCTCGACAGCGGACGGATCGGCGATGACGACGACCGTCGTGAACCCCTCGACAAGCCGACCGGGGTACAGGGAAAGGGAAAGGATCTCCCCGCCTTGCGGGGCTACGATCCGGGCATCTGCGAGATGGCCCTGCAGTCCCTCAAGGACCAACTCGGCCCGGTCTGCATCGCTGGCCAGCTTTGGGTCAACCCCCTCAGCCAACTGATCCAGCACTTGCTGCGCTCGCTGCACTTCTAGAGCAAAGAGTGGGTCGACGCCCTTTTTCAGTTGCTCCAGTCCGGCCTGGGCCTGCCTCACGGCGATTTCCTGGACCTTGAGGTCGTGATCGTAGGCGTCACGGCCAGCGACCGCCTTGTCGTGTAGGGCTTGGGCGATCTCCAAGTTCCACTTGGCTTGCTGGAGCTCGCGCGCATAGGCCTCCCGCACCTGCTGTGCTTCCCAGGGACGCTCCTGCACCGATTTCTGGTACTCGATCTGGGCCCGCTCGACCTGGTCTTTGGCCTGTTCCAGGCCAATACGTGCGCGGACGACTTCGGCGGCATAGGTGGCCTGCAGGGCTTGCGCACTGGCCACATGCTCCCGGGCCAGTTCCAGCGAGAGGCCGGCTTGGGTGATCGCGTACGCATTGGCGTCCTCAGCCTGCTTGAGTTTCGTCTGCGCCACCGACAGGTTCAGCTTGGCCAGGGCTAGCTCTTGTTCCCGGGCTCTCTCTGCATTGGAGAGCGCCAATTGTGCAGAACTGAGGGCTGCCTCAGCCTGAGCGATCTGGTTGGGTAGATCAGCGGTTTCCAGCTCGGCCAGCAGGTCGCCTGCCTGGACTCGGTCTCCCTGCTTGGCGTGGATCTGCTTCACATAGCCGGAGGTCTTGAAATGGAGGGACACTTGCTCGACGGGCGAGATTCGCCCGTCGAATTCCACAGTCCTGACTACCTTGCCTCGCTGCACTACATAGGTGGGCTCCGTTGGGGCGGTGGTGGAGGCAGGTGTGGGGGTGCCTGGGGCTACCGTGGGCCGACCGCAGCCCACGATCAGCACAGCCAGGCATAAAAGCAGCGTTCCGCGCATGGAACACCGTGAGGCCATGTTTACGATCTCTCCTCCCGAGAGGCTCACAGGCTCCGGATGGTGGCGGGAGTTGTCCATCTCCTGGAGCCCTTTGTGCCCATGATAGCATGTCCTGGTCTAGACGGAGTGCCGGAATTCCTAGAAAGATCTGGGAAAACAGATCCTACTGGCCTCGTTTTCTCGTGTACGCCGTCAGGGTTCATGTCCCTGTCCGATCGTCATGACCAGTCGCGATGCGGATTATGCGCGGACGGGGGCATCCGGCCGGGGTCTGGCCCGATCGGCTCTGTTCACCCGTACTCTGCCGCTATGTTCCGAAGCCAATCTGCGAACGATCGTGCCGCTAGGCGTGCTGCCGGGCTAGAGAGGCCGGTGCATTGTCCGTGACACGGTATGGTTGAATGAAAGCACGCGCTGCACACATGCCCAACACTGGAGCCCTTGCGTCTCAGAACATGCGGAGCTCTAGTTCTGCATCATTATCGACAAACATATGGTCGGCGAGGCGCCCCTACTTGGTGCCTCGGTTCGTGGATGGTGTACGATCGAGTGCAACGGACACTGGTGTGATAGTGTGCAGCGTAGTAGATCGGTCTGCTATGTCTTGACTACTCGAAGTGAGTGTCCCTGTGCAAACGGAGACAATACGAGTCGGATCTTGCTCCTTTCTCGGGTCATCTTGCATCTGCTGGCTTAAGCACCCACACTTGCGGTGATCATACCATAAGAAGGTGAAATGTAGGCAAAAATACGGTCTCAAAACCCCTAGAACATGCAGACTGGGGACAGTCCTTGTGGCCAAGATGCGCATCGCGTCGCTCCGGATACCTGAGAGGAGCGCCGGTGCGGTGGGCCGTCAGGGGCGCGTCGGGATCGTGCTTGCGCTTGGTGGGGGGATAGGGTACAATGTTTGTAGAGAGCTGGGAGGGATGAGGTCAGCGCTTCTCTAGGAGACCCACAATGCGGGAAGACGGAGAGGATCGAGATGCCGAGTCCACTTGATGTCGATGCAGTCCGGGCACAGTTCCCGGCGCTGCAGCAGATGGTCTACGGCAAGACGGCGGTGTTCCTGGACAATCCAGGAGGGACGCAGGTGCCGCGCATGGTCGTTCAGGCGATGACCGAGTACCTGACGCAGCACAACGCGAACCATGGCGGGGCGTTTGCCACCAGCCAGCGCAGCGATGCGATTCTCGATGAAGCGCACCTGGCCATGGCCGATATGCTGAACGCTGTCTCGCCGGATGAGATCGTCTTTGGCCCAAACATGACCACCCTCACGCTCAGCGTGAGCCGGGCGCTAGCACAAGATATGGGCCCGGGCGATGAGATCGTGGTCACCCGTCTGGACCACGATGCCAATGTGGCGCCGTGGTTGCTGATCGCCCGGGATCGCGGCGCAACGGTGCGTTGGGCCGACTTGAATGTCGAAGACTGCACGCTAGACATGGACGGACTGCGCGCGCTGATCAACGAACGGACTCGGATCGTGGCTGTGGGGTACGCTTCCAACGCCACAGGAACAGTCAATGATGTGACCACCATTGTCCGCTGGGCCCACGATGTCGGCGCTTTGGCTTTCGTTGATGCTGTACAGTACGCGCCACACGGGCCCATCGATGTCCAGGCTCTCGGTTGCGACCTGCTTGTCATGTCTGCGTACAAGTTCTTTGGCCCGCACGTCGGCGTGTTGTACGGACGGTATGATCTGCTGGACAGGCTGCGGGCCTACAAGGTGCGCCCGGCGCCTAGTGTGCCCCCGGGCAAGTTTGAGACGGGCACACAGAACCACGAGGGGATCGCCGGCACGCTGGCAGCCGCCGACTACCTGGCCCAGATCGGGCAGACGTATGGCAAGGCCTATGAGAACGGCTTCCCCGGCTTGGCAGGCAGGCGGCTGCACCTCAAGACGGGGATGTCGGTATTGCGCGCATGCGACCACCTGCTGAGCGCGGCGATCCTGGACGAGTTGGAAATGCTGCCGGGGGTGCGCATCTACGGCATCAGTGACCGAAAGCGGCTGCAGGAACGTGTCCCAACGGTGTCTTTCACCTGGGAGGGCCATCACCCGAGAGAGGTTGCCAAGGCCCTGGGCGAGAAGGGCATCTTTGTGTGGGACGGTAACTACTATGCGCTCTCGGTTACCGAGCGTCTGGGCCTGGAAGGCAAGGGCGGGATGGTACGCATCGGAGCGGTGCACTATAACACACTGGCCGAGATGGCGCGCCTGGGTGCTGCGCTGCGCTCGCTATGAGCGGGACACGAGCATGGCCGGGCGACAGGCACAGGGGAGAGAAGAGGAGGAATACCGGGGACCGAGCAATATGCGGCGGGCAGATGGCACTGCGCGTTGGGCGTTTGTGACATTCTTGATGCTTAACGACAGCTATCTGCCCGGCGCACTGCTGGTGGCCTATGCCCTGCGAAAGCAAGGGGCGCTGGCGGATCTGCTCTGCCTGGTCACCCCAGAGATCACTGCCGATGCCCGGCATGCGCTCGGACTGCTGTTTGACTACGTGCTGGAGGTGGATCGGATCTATGTCCCTCATGCGCGCAGACAGGAGCGCCAGGACAGACCGTACTGGTTCACCAGGGTGAATGCCCTGCGGCTGGGCACGGACGGTGACCTGGGACTCGCCTACGACAAGGTGGTGGTACTGGACGCGGATCTGCTACCACTGAGACACTATGACCACCTGTTCACCCTGGATACGCCAGCGGGGATTCTGAATGAGAGCAAGTCGTCGGTACGGGAAGTGGACCCGAACGGCAAGTACATCATCCCGCCGGACATGGAGCAGACAGGGCGGTGGGTCTGGCACCGCATCTACGGCGCGATATGCCCTCACGGACACCGCATCCCGCCCGAGATCACCGATCGGGTCAAGACCGACCCGACGAATATGGGGCTGAATGGCTCCTTGTTCGTTCTTGCACCGTCCATGGAGGAGTTTAGGGACATTCTGATCGATGTGAGGCGGCCCGATGTGAGCCGCCTGGTGAGCGATCGGTTCGAGTGGCCCGACATGCAGTACCTGACCATGCGATGGTCTGGCAAGTGGACGAGTATTGACGTGCGCTTTAGCGGGTTCAGCGGCTACCCGATGTTGTCCGCATTGTTCGGCACCCACTATGCGGGTTTCAAGCCGTGGTCCTTCAAGAAGACCAAGACCATGGCGAGATGGGCGCGGCACGAGGATTTCCGGCGCTGGTTCGGCGAGTATACGGCTATGATCACGGCTTACCCAGAGCTGCTGCAGGTGAAGCGGCTGGGTGGGCTGCTGGAGCAGATAGAAGAGCTTGGCAACGGGCGCTAGGAGAACGAGATGGACATGACGCTGATCGCCATCTGGGGTGTGGCTCTGGTCATCATCCTGATCATGCTTGTGCTGCTGACCACAACCCTGCGGCGCAATGCTCGGGTGACGGCTCTGATCGAGCCGGCGGTGACACGGTCTGATCTGCCTGAGGATACGCTGTTGTTCTACTATGAGGATCAGAGCGTACGGAGCACGGCAGGTGGCCAGTTGTTTGTGCGCATCCCGGGCGCAGCGTGGAACCCAGCATGGCACACCGATCTCATGCGGATGGAAATCAAGGCTCAAGATCCTGGCTTTGTCACGTTGCCTGCCGAGTGGGGAAGCCCGCAGCTCGTGACCGCTTTCTCTGTGGCCGCGTACCGGATGACGGAGATGGGCACCGATATCAGGGTCGACCGGTTTGCAGCGCCCGTCGATATCCTCCTGACAGCGGACGGGGATCAGCGGGGCCTGCGCTGCGGCATGCGCCCGGCAGACGAGGACTGGGTCCTGGCTGCGGCGACCGCTCTCTCTCCAGGCAGCATGGGCGTCGAGTTGCCACACAGACGGGCCTGGAGCGCGGTGTCTGTGTCACGTCCAGGGCAGGTGTGCTTGCTGCGCTTTGGGGATGCGGTGCCGCCCGAGGCTCAGGGCGGGGCTTAGAATCGCCCGTATCGCCAAGGCCCCAAGCAGAGTGATCCGCCCCACCAGGGCGACACGCCTGCCCCAGAGGCGAGGCGAGCTCGCGGTGGCCTATCTTGGTCGGTCCGACACGAAAGAGCAGGCCTCCAGGCGGTGGCCCGGAGGCCTGCTGTTGTTCGTGCCTCAGCCTAGAGGCTGACGCCCTGCGTTTCCGTTTGGCCCGGAGCCGTTGGCTGGTTGTCTCTCTGGTAGGTTACCAGTTCGACAGTCAGCCGCTCAAAGAAGGAGTTGGGCGGCAGAGCACCCGTGCCATAGATGATCTCGGTCGTGGTGGCCTCGACGCGGAGCGTGGCTGTCTCCAGCACGACTGGCTGGTTGGGCGCGGCGAGGACGGCTTCACCCTTGGGAGCCAGGGTGGCGCGCAGTTCCTGGTCGTGGTATGCATGCTCACTCATGAGCACCTTGGTCACGGTGCGGATGTCGTTCTTGTCGAACAACCAGACTTCGAAGGCCGTTACCTTGTCGGGATCGCCTACGCCGATGGTCTCCGAAATGCCCACGCCGCACTCGCCCAGGAATTCGCCAGTGCTTGTCTCGACGCTGAACGACTCGTCATAGTTATCGTTGCCCAAGGTGTAGCTGGTGACAAAGTGCCCCAGCACCGGCAGCGTGGCAGCGCCGGGCTCCGGGCGCATGGTGGCCAGCCACTCAGGGGTCTCCTCGGCTGCGGTTGGCGCAACGGCGGTCGCTTTGCGCTTGCGTGCCCGGCTCACCAGCAGGGCAATGATCGCCAGGATCACGGCGACAGCCAGGATCGCCAGGACAACCGGCAGCAAGAGGCTGGTCCATTTTGATCTAGTGGACGGCTTTTGGCTCGGGACAGGAGTGGTTGCCGGCTTGGTCGCTGCAGTGGCAATCTTGGACCGGAGCGACTCGAGGACCATCTTGGTCTCAGGGCTCGACTCGATGCCGGCGCGAGCCAGAACGGCCTGCAGTTTTTTCTGGTCATCCCATCCGCCTAGCTGCCGCTTGGCGAGGTCCAGGTTGCCGTGCTTGTTGTAGGATTCGGCGACCAGCTCCCAGTAGTATGCACCATAGTCTTCCCGCAGGTCCTGCGGAGCAGCGTTTGTCCACTGGATGGGAGCGATCCAGTATGCAAAGGCCAACCCCACGAGCAGCCCCACCCCAAGGCCAAAAACTGCACCTACAGCCAAACCGGTAATGAGTCGCTTTGTCTGACTGCTCTGTTGAGACATTCTGCCAACCTCGCTCTCGTTGTGGTGGAAGGCCACGCGGCCTTCCAAGGCCCCTGTACGTGTTGTACCAAGCGCAATTTCATTCTAGCATAAATCGCGCCAGGCGCAACTCACCCTGATTGAACGGTTGCTACAACTGGGATTATACTATAGAAAGCCGGATTAGTCAACATAATATCGCCAGGCGATGGGCGCAAGGTCCTGTGCGCCGGTGTGGGCTGACGCATATGGGGATGCATCAGCTACGATACGGGGAGAGCCATGCCGAGGACAAGGTCCGATACCGCAGGCTGGGTTGCGTGGCTATGGTAGTCCATCTATCCCGTGCATGAAGGTGTTCGCGGTGGCAGGGATGTGCGCCGGGCTCCGGACCTCCACCATCGCGATGGCCCCATTTGGGCAGGCCGATGCGCACAGGCCGCACCCCAGGCAGCGCTCGGCGTCCACGCTCATGCCGCTCTCGGCAAGACCCATTGCGCCAAAGTGACATCGCTCGAGGCAGGTTTCGCACTGGCGGCACCGGATCGGGTCAACGGAGGCGCGGTAGCGGCTCCGGGCGATGACGTATTCCTTCTGGAAGTGCGTGATGGCGCGCAGAAAGACGCAGCAACAGGGGCAGCAGGCGCAAAGGACGGTGGGGTGGTCGGTGTTTTCTGCTTCGTGCACCAGCCCGAGCTCCTCGGCGTGTTTCAGGATGACCAGCGCCTCATCGACACTGATCTCGCGCCCGATGTGGCGGCCGGTCATATAGTCGGCTACCCGGTCGAGCATGATGCAGGTCTCGAGTGGAGCATCGCAAGCCCGCTCGCGCGATCGGCAGGGGCATGCCAGCACCACGATGCGCTTGGCCTGACGCACGATCTCGGTGACGCGCTCGTAGGGCAGGATGCAGCGCTGGTCCTGGACCGTCTGTTCCACGGGCAGTATGCGAAAGGGTAGGTGCTCCGGAGAGCGCGGGGCATGCACCAGTTCGCCGTTGTAAAAGTCACGCCACAGGTCGTAGAAGCGGTCGCCCAGGGTTCTGTACCGAGGGTCAAAGAGGATCATGTCCATGAATCGGCCGGGGTTGCTGTCCACAGTGTACAGAGGTCCCTGGTCGGTGTGGTCAGTTACCAGGACTAGACCGCGCATGAACAGATCCTGCAGCCCGGAGGCAACCAGCACCGGATCCTGGCCCAGGTGGGAGGCCAGATCCTGCGGGGTGGCCGGTAGTGCAACAAGCCACCCGGCCTCTTGCTCCGACAAGAGGATGTCCAGCAATGCGAGCAGGGCGGCAGAATCGCCGTGACCCAAGTGCGCGGCAATCTGGCGCACGATACGATGCTTGTCGGCGAGCAAGGCCTATCTCTCTTCCAAGCGAAGGACGCTCATGAAAGCTTCTTGAGGAATGGAAACCTGGCCGATCATCTTGAGCCGCTTCTTGCCTGCCTTTTGCTTCTCCAAAAGCTTGCGCTTGCGGGTCACGTCGCCGCCGTAGCACTTGGCCAGGACGTCTTTGCGCACGGGTTTGACATTGGCCCGCGAGATGACCTTCTTTCCGACCGCTGCCTGGATAGGCACCAGAAACTGCTGGCGCGGAATGACCTCTTTGAGCCTGGAGACAAGAAGCTGGCCCTTGTGGTAGGCCTGATCGCGATGGACGATGACCGAGAGAGCATCGACTGGCATCTGGTTGACCAGGACATCGAGCTTGACCAGGTCAGCCGGCTCATAGCCGAGCAGGGCATAGTCCATGGAGGCATAGCCTCGCGTGGATGACTTGAGTTTGTCAAAGTAGTCGACCAGGATCTCGATCAAGGGAATGTGGAAGGTGACGAGCACACGGGTGGCATCGAGGTATTCCATGCCCTGGAATACGCCCCGTCGGTTGGTGGTCAGTTCCATGATCTGCCCGATATAGTCGACTGGGGTAAAGACGCTCAGCTTCATCCACGGTTCGGCGACCTGGGCTATTTCGGTCTCCGGAGGCAAATCGACAGGGTTGTCGATCAGCAACTCCTGGCCGCTCGTCTTGGTGACACGGTATTCGACGCTGGGAGCGGTGGCAACGATGTCTAACCCGTATTCGCGTTCCAGGCGCTCCTGCACGATCTCCATGTGAAACAACCCCAGGAAACCAATCCGGAAGCCAAAGCCGAGCGCCTGCGATGTCTCGGGCTCGAAGAAGAGCGCTGCGTCGTTGAGCTGCAGCTTGGCCAGGGCATCGCGCAGCAGGCCATAGTCCTCGCCCTCGGAGGGATAAAAGCCGGCGAAGACCATCGGCTTGGCCGGCCGGTAGCCGGGGAGGGTAGTGCTTGCCGGACGGGCCCTGCGGGTGATGGTGTCGCCCACTGAGCAGTCCTGTACTGTCTTGAGGCCGGTGGCGACGTAGCCCACCTCGCCGGCGGTAAGCTGGTCGACGGGCTTCATCTCTGGAGCGAAAAGACCGATCTCGATGGGCTCGACTGGCACCGACTTGGACATCAGGAGCAAAGGGCCACTGGCGTCCAGCGTGCCATCCACGACGCGGACATAGGCGACAACTCCCTTGTACGGGTCATAGTGCGAGTCAAAGATTAGTGCTCGGAGTGGATGCTCGGGGTCACCCTCCGGCGCAGGGATGCGCCGCACAATGGTCTCCAGCACCTGGACGACATTGGTCCCTTCCTTGGCCGAGACGCGGATGACCTCATCTGATGTGAACCCAAAGAGATCCTCAAGTTCCTGGACGACCTCATCGGGCTGGGCAGACAGGAGGTCGATCTTGTTGACAACAGGGATGATGGTCAGGTTGTGATCCAGGGCCAGGTACAAGTTGGCGAGGGTCTGAGCTTCCACACCCTGCGAGGCGTCCACGACAAGCACGGCGCCTTCGCAAGCGTTGAGGGCGCGAGATACTTCATAGTTAAAGTCGACGTGGCCAGGTGTGTCGATCAGGTTTAGCTCATAAGTCTCGGTGTCCGGGGCGGAGTAAGACATGCGCACCGCCGAAGCCTTGATGGTCACACCTTTTTCCCGCTCCAAGTCCATGGTGTCCAGAACCTGAGCTGTCATCTCGCGTGGAGGGATCGTGTGCGTCAGCTCCAGCAAGCGGTCAGCCAGGGTCGATTTGCCGTGGTCGATGTGGGCGATGATGCAAAAGTTCCGAATGTGCTTGGGATCAGTCATCGTTCTCTTGTCCAGCCAAAGTTAGAAGTGATTATAACATTACGTCGACGCATCGGCAAATCCCCTTGGGCTGGGCGCAGCAACAGCGATTCCTGGTTCATAGCGAAAGACTTGGTCGAGACATCACTGCAGGGGCCACATAGTGACGCCGGTGGTCGCCTGGCCAGTGGCACCGACCAACGGGACTGTCGCAAACTGGTCCGGCGACGTGTACACGTACATGCTGATTTGCAGGCGATATGGGCCTGGCGGTAGCTCTGCAGGGATAGGGATGTCAAACCAACTGATGATCGAGTCACCGGGCCGCCAGAGCCGGACGTGGAACCCGGCCCCATCTTGCTGAGCAAGACGCTGGCCACCAGCGGCGAGCAGGTGGTTGGCGAAGCTATACCCCTGAGCAGGCGGGCTGGCCGGCAAGGTGTCAACTTGCCAGTAGAGGGCCAGCCGGGCCGGCTGGCTGGGTGTCAGCGGGCGGGGAAGATCGTATCCCAGCAGAGACACACCGTTGGCCAGGTGCGTGGGCACACCGTCTGGCTGCACAGAGGGGCGGGGCACGTAGCCGGCCGGCAGGCGGTAGAAGCGGTAGTATCCTGTCTCTTCGCGTAGCGAGACTGCGTCCTCAAGCACCTCCTGGACGTGACGAGGGAGTTCGATGGCGGCACGGCTAGCTCCGGGAGCAAGTACTGCCAACGTGTCCTGAGCGCTAGCGGGAAAGAGCAGGGCGGAATCGCGGTCGGCGAGCCGCACATCGATAGCGCGGCCGGCGATGAAGGCGAAAACTGCAGGGCACTCATCCAGCCGTGGGTCATCTCCTGGGCAGAGGACTATTACCTGCCGGTTCTGCCACGCGGTGGCATGCCGGCTCATGGTGCGGAGCACCTGCTGGTAGATGCGAATGGGGGTGCCCATCCCGCCTGGGGTGTCATGCCATCCCACAAAGCTATGGATGGACAAGGAGAGATAGCTCTGCCAGGCGGCGAGCAGACCCAGCAGGGCGATGGCCAGGGCACGGGCCCATCTTGGCGACCCAAGGAGGGCGACACCGGG
>Ga0315274_10003919_pt1 | contig 21998 bp, 28 predicted proteins | sample YL17G02_20_MG_FD_203700 | JGI IMG/M metagenome (GOLD analysis project Ga0315274, IMG submission 203700) | Sediment microbial communities from Yellowstone Lake, YNP, Wyoming, USA - YL17G02_20 | ecosystem: Environmental > Aquatic > Freshwater > Lake > Sediment | place: USA: Wyoming | collected...
GACCAATTTCTGGAGTAGAACCCTGAAAAACTACCACGGGGATGAAACCTTCGCCAAGGTCATTCAAGGATTCGATCTAGACGGCGACGGAAAAGTTGACTCGATAGAGGTCTTGGAGTAGCTTGTGCCCAACCGAACTGAGAGAAACAATCATTGCCCACGGACATGAGAATGTAACCGCTACGCATAGAACAACGTTCGAAATTACAAAAGAAACTCACCTGTCAAGAGATGGCGATTGCATCATTGCAGTGGGTGCAAACAAAGCGCTAGATGACCTCAGCCTCGAGTTCAAAGAGAACCTTCGCAAGGACGGTGCGAAAATCACTGTCTTGATCGAAGCGAACGGAGTCACTGAAATCGTGACTGCTATTGGAAATTCTCGTTTAGCCCTTATGCATCCAACTGATATTATTGTCAGAAAAAGTGGGTACATATGCAACCGGACGTTGGCGATTCATGCGGACAAAGCTGCAAATGAACTGTCAAGAGAACTTGTCAACCGATCAAGGAATCCCAACCAGAAAGTCAAAATTACCTTGATCGCAAGAACCTAACGAATCTGTGCGTCGACAACAGCCTGCCACTCATAAGGAGCTGTCTCGCGAACCACTCTGAAAGATAGAAACTCTTCGATTTTCCTTCCTGATTTCTCAACCGCCTCTTTGAAATCGCGTTTCTTGTTCTCTATTGAACTGGACACGTCGACGAAAGTGTAGAAGTGTATCACGCCTCCACTCGATTTCAATGCTCGGCATGCGACATCGACGAATTCGATGGCTTTCTCTGGCAGGTTCATTATGACGCGATCAGCAACGCCTGACAGTTTCTCGTTCGTGATTTGCCGAGCGTCTCCTAGTTGAGTATGGACTTTGTTCATCACTCTGTTGAGTCGAATGTTGATCTTCACATAATCCACTGCATAGGGATTGGCGTCCACGGCGTAGACTTTCACGCTTTCATGGGTTTTGGCTATGAGTATTGCGAATGGGCCGACACCTGCGAACAAGTCTACAACCGTTTCTCCCTCTCTAACGAGAGCTGCGATTCTGTTATGTTCGTTCGACAGTCTTGGTGAAAAATAGGCCTTCGCAACGTCTACTTTGAATAGACATCCGGATTCTTTGTGAACCGTTTCGGTCGAGGGTTCTCCGGCTATCACAGTGAATTCTCTCAATCGGTAAGCTCCACTGACGGCACCTGCTTTTGCTAGAACTGTGCGAACATTTTTGTGTACTCTTAGAAACGCTTTACCGATGATTTTTTCATGGGGTTCAAGTTCGGGCGGTATTTCAATTATGGCTATTTCACCTATGAAGTCTGCAGCATGCGGTAGACTCGCCATCAGACTAATAGGTAATTCAGATTCTAGTAGCTCAGGAAGTGAGGTCTTCTTCTTTCTTTGCTTGAACAGTTGAGTTGAGACCTCGAAATCGATTCCTTCTTTCTTGAGCGTTTCGAAGTCGCCAGGAGAAGGTTGATTGGCAAGGGGAATGTTGAGGTAGCTGCCGTTTTCCTCGATTTCCAGTTCTCTGTCGACGAGTCTGAGCCTAGTTGTTAGAACGAGGGTTTTCTGGCCCTGCAGTTTTGGAATCTTGAGGCAAATAGCTTGTTTTAACATTAGATCACATGATCTTCTCCTTGGTTGCATAGATAACAGTGTATGATAGGGTCATTTCAGTGTCTGTCAGGTTGTATTGTCTTTTCGCTTTTGCGGTAGCTGCATCTGTCAGCCTTTGGAGTTCGTCGATTCCGACACCGAAATATATTCCTTTGTCTTCGATTAATGCATCATAGCTTTTTCGATAATCGATGGTTCTTGTTCTGTTGACGTGAAATCCATTCTTTTCCATTAACCAGTTGATTTCTGAAGCTTTGTAGTATCTTGCATGTGCTTTTGAGATTGTTCTTTCCAGAGTCTCCAAAAACTCTTCATCATCTGACTCTTGTGGCGACAAATCGCCATAGATGAAAACCCCGTTCTTTTTTAGCAGCTGTCTGAAGTTGCCAAGGATTCTCTCTTGGTCCGTGAAATAGTGCATTGTGCTCATGCAAAGAATCGCGTCAAGCGTTTCGTCAACAAGCGGCAAGTGTTCCGCATCGCCAAGAATCAGGTCAAAGCTTTGCTTGTGAGGGATCAACTTGGTTCTAGCGGTTCTTAACATTTCTTTTGAGAGGTCAAGTCCGACAAGGTACAGATTGATCCTTTCAAGGACTGGTTTTACATTTCTGCCGCTTCCAACGCCGACTTCCAGCAGCAGCTTTTTCTGGCAGTTCTTGAGCCCTCGCAATATTTCGTCGAATACCTCTTTTCCAAAACCTCGACTCGACTTCCAGGTTCTGTTTTTCTGTAGATCATAATCGTTTGCCCTAGCAGAATAGTACTCCTGGATTAGCTTCTTCCGATTGGTATCGCTCATTCGGTATTGCCAACTTTTTCAATTCTGTATAGCCCATCTGTTTTTTCGGTTTTGAACTTGACCTTTAGAATCTCTTCGGCCAACCAAATGTTCGTTTCCAGATGTTCTGATATCGTCCGCGTCAGGTACACTGATTCGCCTGGAGCCAAGGCCACGTACGGAAGGATCAAATCAGCCAGATGTACGTCGACAGTTGGTTTTGCAGAGATTTCCTCCCAAAGCTTCTGAGAAGCTTCTTCGCCAACTCTTTCGCTTGTCTTCTTCAATTCGCCGATTGCGTCCGAGCCAAGGATCACTTCGGTGTCGGTTTCAACCCAGAGCACAAGTGAACTGCCTTTCTGCAGCGGGTTGGACATGTCGTTGATTATCTGTATGTCCAGCTTGAAACCTTTTTTTCTAAAATAATCTTCCGCCATCCTTGCTTGTCTTTCAGCGACCTTCCTTTCAGCAAGGAACGTGCAGACCGAAACTCCTTTGATGGTCTTTACGTTTCCGTGACTTTCCAATTGCAGAGCTTTCAAATTTTTCGCAGGCTCGACTGTCGCTATTACTTCACCGTTCCCTTTTGGGTAATAGCCATACTTGCGCACGTTGATGGTCGCGTTCAACCCCATTCTCTTGAGTATTGGCAAAAGTACGAAGCGCAGGTAATTGATTGTGGGTGCGTGTGAAACGTCTGTTCCGCCCTTGGTAACGTGCAGCTCAACCGAGTTCTTTGCGTAAGCACAGACGGGCAGGACTGTCATCAAAAGCATGGAGATGCTTCCCGCAGTTCCTATTTCAGCTTCGACTTTTCCGCCTCTGATTTCTCTCGGATCGAACCATAGTTCCTGCGAATTGACTTTTGCACCTTCAACTTTAGCATCGCAAAGCCTTGCAGCCGTCAGAACGGCTTCAAGGTGTTGCGGTTTCAGGCCGGGTTGTGGCCTGTTGTGTCTGATGTTGTATATGTGAAGTGGTTGGCCTTTTATGGCTGATAGAGCGACGGACACCCTGAGGATTGTGCCGCTTCCTCCTTTTTTGCTGCCGTCAATCTCGATCAAACGCGACTTGGCTCCTGTTTTTGGCTCGTTGAAAAGGTCGGAAACAATTAATAAAAGGCTGTCGTATTAAGGATTTGGAAGGTTGAAGGCTCATGAGCACCGACAGAGTGAAGATTGACAACCTCATCAAGAAAGTTGAAGAACTCGTGGCAATCCTGAACGATGTCACCGGAGACTTGAGACAAGTCACATCTTCGTTGAAATCATTAGCCGTCCAACAGATCACCCAACCGGTTGCAGCACCACCACCATTGTCTTTGGGCCAATCTGGAGTTGTCTCTGGAGCAGTGGCTGGAGCACCTCGCGTCGCTGAGAGATCAAAAGCCCTTGAAGATGTCAAGGCGTTGTTCCCTGAGGACTTGGAGAACCTGTTGAGTTTTGAGGAAAAGGATGATTATGTGATTATCAAGCCACGTCAATTCTTGGGTTCTGACAACTTCTCCAAAATTGCGTCCGCGGTGCGCCAGGCCGGCGGAGAATACGTAAGCGCTGGAAAAGCGTCACATTTCAAAGTTCCAAAGAGCGGAGCCTAGTTTCATCATCGTTTCTTGAAAGAATCTCATATTGTTTCAAAATCAACGTATTCGTCAGAATAGGGCTCCTCCCGAACTTCAACCGACGTCACTCTAGCAGCAGGTGGTCCACGTCTACAAAATTCTATCATCTTTCTCACGTCTCTGTCTTCTCCCTCAAATACAACTTCAACTCTGCCATCAGACAGGTTTCGAACCCAACCAGCAACGTTATGTTCTTTTGCTCGGCACGTTGTTTCTTCTCTGAAGAAAACGCCCTGAACTCTTCCAATGACGAAGACTCGAACCCTGATTTTCATAATCGCTCCACTCCTTCCAACCGTTCACTTAAACTCATCTCTCTTCTGCACGGTTAGTTTGTTTCATCACTCTTCTTAAAAGGTGTCTTCTTGAAGGTTTATATTGGGATTTGAGATGCTGGAAAACTGTAACGGCAAACTGTTCGTTTATGCCTCCAGCTTCGTGTCTCGAGGAAGACGCCTAGAACCCGTCCGCGCGGCCACAGAGAAAATGGCCAGACGTTTGAAGCTCGGCTTTGAAGTCAAGACTTTCAGGAAAAAGTTTGCACCTATCTACGTGTATTACGCGAACGGTGACGACGAGCCTGTTCCGATCTATTGCGTCAGCGGAAAACAGTCAAACGTAGAAGAGATATGCACAAAACTGAAGAACATGATGTTTGTGCTGTCTTTCCACCCGAAGCATTCAGCTCTTAGGGATATCAGAAAGGAGCTCACGGAATTTTCGTAAACTTTACAGTTTGATTTTCGAGTCTGACCTCGTAGATCTGATTAACGTCAAATTCAATTCCCAGCATTTCATATTCTTGTTCGGTCAGGAACAGAATCATCTTCGGGATTGCTAGATCCACTCTCCCTTGGAAAATGGGCATTTGTTGCTGTAGGGTCTGAAGCACGTCTTGCACGACTTTGGCTTCCTCTGTTTGTGGTCTAATGACCATTTGAGGGACTCGTCGATCTTCAATGAGCTCTATCCGTTTCCCAAGGTTGCCGTCTACGTCTCGGATAGATTCGATCTTGTTTACGCGCACGCGAAACATGGTTCATCATGACCCAAGAAGTGTATAGAGGCTTTATAGATTTCGGGCTGGAGTCAATCTGACTCTCTTCTATTTCACTCCATTTCAATCGTGGCTGGAGGTTTTGGTGTAAGATCATAGTAGACGGTTGACACGTTGGGACACTTTTTCATCGTGTCCTCAGCTATTTTCTCAAGGGTTGTCCATGGTATTTCCGAGACCTTTGCGGTTAGGAAATCCTTGGTTTCAACCGAACGTATGCCGATGACGTAGGGCTTCTTTTCCGGCGAATCTTCGATTGCATAGAATACTCGTGCAACTTCGGGGTTTTCCGTGATTATTCTGGCTTGCAGAGAAACTATGTTCTGCAAGGGTGTTTGATGAAGCCTGCCGTTCATGGTCTGCACTTTCAGGCCGACCACTTCCCCGTAGCGTCTTTTGCCGCCCTCCACGCCTGTAGCCTTGTGTTTGAAGATCTTGACGTTCACGTTTCTTGACGGAACATTGAGAAGACGTGCTGCAGTCTCTTGAACTCTCAAAGCTGTCGATAGATGCGTGTTTTCTTCATTGTCCATGATAATCGCAAAGTATTGCGCTGGTCTGAGATCCTTGAGTTCACTCTCGGCGATTGCTGTTGCTTTTCTCAAAGTCTCCAGTTTTTCAGGGCGGATTTCACCGACCGCACGAACCGAAAGGCCAGGCCCAGGGAAAGGTTGTCGCTCAGCATATTCAGGTGGCAAACCAAACAGTCTCGCCAGCATTCTGACTTGTTCTTTAAACAGAGGCAGAAGAGGTTCTACTACTTTGAACCCGAACCGCTCTATGGGGTTAATGCCCATCTGTTCCAGAACATTGTGCTGGGTTTTCACACCGCCGACCGTCTCTAGTATGTCTGCACGTATTGTGCCTTGCACGAGAATCTTGCATTTCTCTTTCTTAGCCGTATCAGCAAGTACCTGATAGAAGGTTTCTCTGAACATCTTGCGTTTTTCTTCGGCATCACTTAATTCTTTCATTGCCTTCAAGAAGCGTTCTCGAACGTTGACAATTTTGGTCGGAACGTTGAAAGGCGGTTTTGAAAGAGTGTTCGCCACGTGTTCAGGTTCATCCTGTCTCATGAATGCATCGTCCAAGATTACGCAGATAAGGTTATCACCGATCGCCTTGTGAGTCAAGACAGCGCATGTTGTGCTGTCGACCCCACCCGAAATGGCGACTAACGCCTTTTCGTTCCCTATGCTTTTCTTAGTTTCAGCAATTGCATTGTCTACAAACTTCTTGGGGTCAAAGGTTTCCAAAGTGATTGCCTCGCACTTCTTTTAGTGAGTCCGTAGTTTTATGACTTTTGTATTTGTCCGTTCTGCACTGATGCCTCTAAAGTGCGTTTACTTGGGCCACTAGGCTCCGTGAAGTCGTGACGTGACAAGTAGAGTTCGAGAACCGGTAGCTAGCAGCGTCAAATCTTATATTTAACGCATGTTATACTTTGGACATGTCTGAGGGAAAAAGGTTTGAAACTGGTGACAGTATTACTACCCGAAGCTTATCTTGAAGGGTTGGACGAGCTTGTTAGAGCGAACATGTATCCGAGCAGAAGCTCAGCGATCAGGTCGTCTGTGAGAGACCTGTTGAAAAAAGAGCTATGGGAAAGACGCGGAAGGTAATTCTCGAACTTCGTGATGAAGGAATATTCACCGAGATTCTATTTGACGGATCGCGCCGCGTCTCTGGTTCTCTTTGCCACTTCTGCGGGGTTCTCTGAAAGCGTTATTTCTCTTCCGACGATCAAATAGCGAGAACCAGACTTGACCGCTGGTTCGACCGTAGCGCCTTGTGCTCCAATTCCCGGTGAATATATCGGGACTCTCTTCGATAGAATTTTATACACTTCCCTTATCTTTTCTGGATAGGTTGCGCCGACTACTGCACCATCTGCCCCATACTTAAGGGCCTTCTTCGCAAAAGAGATGTACTGTGGCACTTTTTTGCCACTGTCAGGGTCAATTATGGTTTGCCCGTATCCCTCAAACGATGCTTTGTGGCTCATGTAGACAAGGAGAATCACTCCACGATCTAATCGCCCGGCCACGTCAAAGATAGGCTTCAAACCTTCCTCCCATCCGATGAAAGGGTTAGCTATGATGGCGTCAAAACCAGCGGCGTAGTAGTACTTAGCAATGACTTGATTTGTGGAGCCTATGTCGTTGGCTTTGCAGTCCACAATAGTAACCAATCCTTCGTCATGTGCTTCCGTGACAAGTTTCTGGACACCGTCAAAGGTGCCCAATGGAAGGATCAGGTGATGGTTGAATTTGACGGCACAGACGTACGGATGGACTGCTTTCAGCAATTTCTCTGCCTTGTTGAAAAGTGCTTGTCTGTTTGCTGGTTTTTCGAATGGGAAATCAAAAGCGAGGATTATTCTAGAGTCCTTTTCTTTTGCGAGCCTGTCGATTTTGTTACGGAAAGGCAAATTCGGACACCTCTCTCCATTTGTGCGCAGAGCTAAAAACCCTTTTGCTTGTCTTCAAAGCTGAGAGACCAGAGCGCGTTTCTATCTTGTTTTGCTCCATATGCGTTGGTGTATTTTCTACACTAGATTTAAAAGTTAAACCCAACAGATCATAAACTTGGAGACAGAGTATGAACCACCAAGCAGTGTTGAGCAATGAACTTCGCAAGCTAGTAGAATCCCGAATGAAAAGCAACATCGAAGGCATAGAACAAACACTTAGGCAGATATTCGGAACTCAAAAACTCGGCTTGGAGGAGCTTAGAGAAACGATAAAAAGCTTGGAAGAAAGCTTCGATCTTTTGTCTCAAAAATGGAACCTTCAGATTCTTTACATACTATTTCTCAGAGAAACCACAGGGTTCGGTGAACTCAAGAAGATTCTCAGAGTGAATTCACGAACTCTATCCGACAAACTGAAAATTCTGAATCGCTACGGTTTCATCAAGAGATCAGTTGATCAGGGGCCTCCGCTCCGAGTGGGCTACTCGCTTACGTGCAAAGGACGCAACACGATCCTTCTTGCCTTGCCATTTCTCTATTACGCAACCAGTAACCTAACCTGATCGGACTATTGTTTTCCTGTAGTACTTTGAAAGGTTTCTACTGCTTCTATCTCGCCGCCCGAAACCTGTTTGATAAATGACAATGTTGTCTCGACGGCTTCCCGCAGCTGGGCGGGAGATATTCCTGGAGCCCCGTATCCGACTATCATGGCAGTGTGAGTCTTCAACGTGATCTTTGTGTGATCGCAATCGCGGTATGGGTAAATGCAGAGGACTTGTTTTCCGTTTCCAAAAACCAGCATTTTCGATTCAAGAGGAATAGGTTCTGTCATTCCTATTCCTGCGAATTTTTCATTGCCGCGAGCGAATCTGACTTGAAATGGTGGAGTGAGACGCTCATAGTCAAATCCGCTTATTGGTACGATTGTCTTCATAGAAGCCAAATTATAGGCGTCAACGGCTGTGGATATGGTGGGCAAATCGCTGTGGTGCAGGACTCTCCGTAGCAAAGCTTCCTGATGGTCTTGTCTTGGTAGGGTCGATATCCAGTTTCCAGTACATGTCCATGTAGGCTCTTACAGTCGGGTTATCTTTCAAGGTTTCAGCGTCATAATTGGCTCTGGCTTCTTCGCAGGCTTTCTTCTTGAGAATTTTTGGTTGTTCGTTTTCTTTTTGGACCTTGATGTTTTGAATCATGCCGACGCAGATGGCTAGTTCAGGAAATTTCTGACTCACTTCTTGACTCCATTCGACTTTGATCTGCATCGTTGATGCACCGCTCGGAGCTTATGCACCGTTAGGTATTTAACAACTTCAAGCCATTTTCTCATGAACCGCGTGGAAAGATGTTAGGTGAACTTGCGGCATTAGGTACTGCGATTTCGTGGACGGTATCTGCAGTATTGTACAGAAGGGCTCTCTCAAACACAAAACCGTTGCAGGCAAATATCGTACGTCTTGGTTGCACGAGTCTAGTTCTTATGGGATTTGTAGCATTGATCGGCAAGTTGTCAGTTTTCTCAAGCTTGCCCGTCTACTCCGTGGTTCTTTCGTCTCTAAGCGGGTTGATCGGCTTGGGTTTGGGAGACACATTGTACATGGTAAGCTTGAAGCAAATAGGTGTTTCACGAGCTGTTCCGATAAGCTGTACCTATCCTCTGTTCAGTCTTCTCGTGGCTTTGGTGATTCAGCCTAAAACCGTTGCTTTCAAAGTGATAGTTGCGGCTGTCGCAATAGTTTTTGGAATCTGGTTACTCACGAGAGAACCAGAGTCCAGTGAAGGAATGGCGCAAGCAGGTTTTCGAATTAGAGGCGGATTATTCGCTCTGGGAGCAGCAGTCTTTTGGGCTTTAAGCATAGCAATGATAAACTCGGCCGTGACTCTTCCGGAAACTGGTACTTTGGACAGTGCTCTGGTTCTCAACACAATCAGAGTCTTGTCAGTCGCCGTTTTCCTACTCGCTTCCACGCCCTTGACAGACCGGAAATTCAGTTTCGCCAAGATTCAGCGAAAGTCTCTCGCATTGTTGACATTGGGAGGTCTAGTTGCACTCGGACTGGGTTGGTTCCTCTTGACGTACAGTTTTCTCTACATTCCCGAGGCTCAGGCTGTCCCCATATCTTCAACGACGCCTCTCTTTGCCGTTGTTTCGGGCATGATATTCTTGAAAGAGCGAATCACGGTTAGAAACGTCGCTGGAACAATAATAATCGTGCTCGGTATCTTTCTCCTTTTCATGTTCTAGCACTTCACGTGGCGCGATTAGGTTTTTATATTACGTGTTGTTTTTAAGGGAAATTGCCTGACAATCAAGGTCGCAATTACATGGCTGCATCTCTCAGCGCTCGCGAATCTGTTCTTGCCAGGAGAATCGCTGGCGAGATAATTCTTTCAAGCAAGCCAGGGGCGACTATGAGGAAGTGGCGCGAGCTCTTCGCGATTTCTCAGATGAGCATGTCAGACAAGATGGTCGTTTCTTCATCAGTCATCAGCGACTACGAGAGCGGACGACGTCCGAGTCCTGGCGCAAGGTTCATCAGAAGATTCGTCTGGGCCTTGTTGAAGCTTGATGAAGAGCACGGTAGCCGCTTTACACACGAGTTTGCGAAGCTTACTAGCTCTCCGAGCAACGCCATCGTAGACCTTCGTGAATTTCCTTTGCCCGTGAGGGTAGAATACCTGTGCAAAGCAATAGACGGAAAAGTCGTGGCGTGCGCCGAAAGATGCGTACGGGAGATCAACGGCTACACCGTGGTGGACAATCAACGAGCTGTTGAAACTCTTTCGGGACACGAGTTCAGTCAGCTTTTCGGTGCCACCACCGAGCGGGCGTTGATTTTCACGAATATAGATGGAGGAACTTCCCCTATGCTCATTGTCCGCGTCAGCAGTCTGAAACCGCGAGTCGTCATTTTCCACGGAACGCAACCGGACGATTACTCAATAAGACTTGCAGAGTACGACGGCATTCCGTTAATATACTCTAACCTACCCAGCGTTGAACGACTTGTGAAATCTATGAGAAAATTGTACCGGATTGCACTGCGCAGAAAACTAGGAAGATCTGTTCGTCCTCCGCCACCAGTAAGTGCGTAAAGGTGCTGCGCAAGGCAAATTCCGGAAATTTCTTTTCTACGAATAAAAGAACGTCACTATCGTGTGACCGGCTCTCTCTTAAGCAGCTCTTTCTTTACCATTTGGAAGTCGTCTCGTATCTGGTTCTCGTACTGTGTGTTGTATAGAGCAGCAGCGGGATGAAACGTCGGGAAAACCACAGTCTTCACGCCCAGAATGACGGCTTCGTGCACTTTACCATGCTCTTGCGTGATGCTACGGAAGGGCAAATTCGCTCTACCAAGGACGTAAGCAGTCGAGTGCTTGCCAAGTGTGACTATCATTGCGGGCTGAATGATGCCTATCTGCCTGTTCAAGTAAGGAGTACACGTCTCGATTTCGTCTGGCAACGGATCACGATTTTCTGGTGGTCTGCATTTCACAACGTTAGTAATGAATACCTGTGTTCTCGAAAAGCCGATCTCAGACAACAACGTGTCCAAAAGCTTTCCGGCTGCTCCAACAAAAGGCTCCCCTTGGATGTCTTCTGATCGTCCAGGCGCTTCCCCTACTAGCATCAGTTTGTTTTCAGGATTACCGACTCCAGGTACTGCTTTTTTGCGGCACTTCCAGAGGCAGCATTTTGTGCAAACTACGACTTCTGTAGCTACATTGTCGAGTAGTTCCTTGTTGGACGACATCAGATAACCCACGTCTGCGTTGATCTTCAATTTACTCTGGCGTCGTTCTAGCTCATAAGTTTCAGGGCGTCGGCTCCTTTCATTCCTACTTCAATACCTAGATTCTTGGCTTTTGACGTTACTGCTTTCACTTGTCCATTTAGCACATCGTCGAAGGTCTTGACACCGCTGACGACTGCTGCGGTCACACCGAGTTTTTCTGCGCTTTCTACATTCAGGAATCCGCACATCACGAATCCTTTTTCGCCTATGATGAGCAATAATGGTGGGCTATCGGGCAGATCGGTGCGCAATCCCATGAAACTTTTTCCATCAACTCTGAGTGTCGTGACGCTGATCATGGCAAACACCTTTTAACTTCAAACAGAGCATATCCACGCTTAAATAGAAATTGCTGAAGGCAGTTCCCATGCTGACGAGGCTGAAACAGAAAATTCAAAGCATGCTGGCAGCTGAAGCAAGAGCAGCGCACAAGCTTGGATTGACGCCCAACGGAATAACCATAATCGGGCTGATCTTGGCTTTTCTTTCGGCAGCGGTGTACGCGATGTGGCAGTACAACCAGTTTTTTTTATTGTTGGCAACCTTTCTGTTGTTGCTTTCTGGTTTCTGCGATGCTTTGGACGGTGTTGTTGCCAAAATTTACGAACAGGCCACAGTCTTCGGCGGTTTCTTTGACTCTCTACTTGACAGATATGCAGACGCCGCAGTATTCGTGGGTATAGTCCTGGGCGGACTCTGCAGTCCCAGCTACTGGGGAATGTTGGCGATAATTGGCTCACTGCTTGTAAGCTATAGTCGCGCAAGAGCTGAGGCGGCTGGGATTAAAATGGAATCAATTGGTCTTGCAGAAAGAGCTGAGCGAATGTTGATTCTTGTGGTTTCGAGTTTGGTAGCTTGGCAATTTCAACCTACGACTGTTATGACCATTGCTCTGGTGATTCTCGCCATTCTCACAAATCTTACTGTGTTGCAGAGGGGCATCTACGTCTACGCTAGATTAAAGAAAAAGGTGGTTGGCTGAAGCTAGAATCTTCTCGGGGGGCGCGTACGCATTCTGCGCTCGCTCTCAGCCCTTACTTTCACGACGCCGCGATGCACTGCGCAAGATACGCAGTAATACTTGGTGGTCGACGGCGCTTCAATATAAGTGCCTTTTGCTCGAAGCTCTTTTGCGAGCTGGTAATCTACTATCGAGTGTCTTCTTGTGACTTTCTTGGCTTTGTCACGAGGTACCATTGACCCGCAACCAGCACATTGAATGACTCCGCTGCTACCTTTACCGCCTTTTGATCTTCCACGGCTTTTTCTCTTGGATGGCAATCGTTCTTACTCCTAAACTTTCATTCATTCAAACAATTCGAATTGCCTAATATATATCTGTTCTCGTGTCACGGAGAATGCCATTGGACGATCACTGAAAGGCTTGCCGTTTTGAGCGGTCAGGGGTCTCCTCAGCGACTCAGCAAATCTTTTCTAAGCTTGAGGATGGATGCGATGTTCGCTTTTTTGTCGATTCTCGGAACTATTTTTCCAGCCGTTGACGTGAACAATGTCGTAACTCCGGGTCCGTGTCCCGCTGAGACACAGTTAGTATGAACCACAATGCCAACGGATATAGCTCCATGCTTGTATATTCTGCCAAATGTGTGATCTGCGTCGATTATGGCAACTAGATCTCCAAGTTTGATGTCATCAAGTTCATATTGCTTTCTCATATCGTCGTCAAAAAGTTGAATGTCATAATCGCCAGAATAACACTGGTTCGCGCCCAGACCTGACCCCATCGTTGCAGCAGGGACTAAATGCGTGACGGATACTTCCAGTTTTCCATCTGAGACCTTCGGTTTCATGGCTCTAAGGAATTCGGGATCAAGGTTCATGACTTTAACTTCGGGAGCGTCGAGCAGTTTCAAACCTACTCCGTATGCTTTCACTAGAAATTTGTCTCCGATAACGAGCTTGTTCATGATTTCGGGCTGCACGTCAATAAGCACGTGCTCTATGCCACCATGCTTGCCAGTTACCACTCCTTTAGCTCCTTTGGCTTCACCTGTTGTCACGATCGCCTCGTTTCCAACACATGAAAGCACGTTGAAGGCATTGTTCGCGGCTTGTCCTGACCTTGGGTCGTTCTCTTTGTTTTCAGTGCTCACTCCAGGCTCAACGTGATCCGCTTCCCATCCACAGGCTGGGTCGCCGACTCTGATGTTATACGTTATTCCCCCTACGCCAGGAAGCACAACAGGGTTGCCTTGAGCTGAGATTCTGTAGACATCTCTCAGAGTGGGACTGGCAACTTCTCCGACGACGGAGATTCTTACGAGCTTGTCCTCGTTGGTTTTCAACATTTAGCGTTCCTCACTGTCTCTTGCATTTGGACACTAGCGCTAATAAAACTTGACCACAGCTTTGGCTTCTTTGTTCTGCAGAAATAGGCAAGTTTTAAATTAGGGCGTTTGCCTTGACTTGTGTGAAGATAAATTCGAGTAATTGTAGTCTTCACCCGCGTGGGGAAAACTATGGCTGAAATTGGATTGAGATCTAAACTGCTGGTCAAGGATATCATGAGCAGCCCAGCTTTGACCGTTGACGAGAATCTCCTTGCCAATAAAGTCGCGGCACTCATGGACAAACACGATTACGGCTGCATAATAGTGACCACAAAAGACGGAAAACCGCTTGGAATAATAACTGAAAGAGATCTCGTGGTACGTGTCTTAGCTAAGAACCTAAAACCGGATAACATCAAGGCCAAGAAAGTGATGACAACCCCGCTTATGACGATCGAACCCGACGCGACAATAACCGACGCGGCGAAGAGAATGAGTCGGCTAGACATTCGACGTTTGGCCGTCATCTACAAGGGAAAGCTCGTTGGAATAGTGTCTGGAAAAGATGTTCTTCATGTGATGCCGGAACTGTTGGAAACGATGCAAGAAGAAGCACTGATCGAAGGAGAAAAAATGAGTGAGGAGGCAACGAAGGAATCCGCGCCTCTGACCGGGAACTGTGATCACTGCGGTGTCTATTCTGACAACTTGACCGAAGTCAACGGTGAATTTCTCTGTGAAGACTGCAAAGTAGAACTTGAAAGTGAAGAGTGAGAGGAGATCGTTTGCGTGTCAAAGAGATCATGGATCAGAAGCATCCGTCAATCTATGAAGATGAGCCAGCCACCAAGGCACGTGCGTTGCTCAGAGATTTGAACCTCAGAATCATTCCTGTAACAGATGTCAACAAAAAACTTCTTGGGAAAATCTCACGCCGTGACATGATGACGATTACGTCATCTGTATCGGCTATGAAAGTGAAAGGCATAATGACACCTGCGAAACATGTTGCCACTGCAGATGATGATGTTACATCAGCTTTCAGGGCTATGCTTCGGGTTGATGTTTGGTACGCTCCTGTTGTGGCCTCAAGCGAGGACCAAACCTATAGAGGAGTTGTGGGTCTCGAGAGTTTTATCGGAACTTTGATCAAGAACAGTCCCGAACGGTTCGTGAAAGATGTATCTGAGATCATGACAGAAGATGTTGTGACCTGTTCTCCGGACGATGATGTTGACAATATATGGCGTCTAATGAACGAAACGCGTTTTGCTGGACTTCCTGTTGTGAAAGGTGGGAAGTTGGTTGGAATAGTCACACAGAAGGATCTTCTTGGAACTGGCAGGGTTCTGCCTGGCTTTGAGTCGAGTAAAGGACGTTTTAGAGACTCACCAAGAATTTCTTCAGTGATGCAGACGAACGTGGTCGCAGTAGCACCGTCGACAAAGGCAATCCGCGTTGCTAAGGTAATGGTTTCTAAAGATGTCGGAAGAGTCCCAGTGATAGACAAGAATGGAAAACTGCTTGGCATTGTCGATCGGGAAGACATTGCAAGACTTGTCGTTGGTTAGGAGCGAGAGTGAATGAGCCGAGAAAGTTATAGAAGAACATTGCGGGGGTCGGGCCCTCTTAATTTGAAGTCTCATCCAAGCAAGAAGCGCGAGGGTGAAATCCTAACGATCGCGAAAAGCCCCGTTGTGATGATCGCACCAACAACCCCGATCTATGACGCCATTCAGAAAATGGCAAAAGAAGGGTTCCGCCGTCTGCCGATAGCAAACCCAGGCACTAAGCATCTCGAAGGGATTGTCACGGCAACGGATATCGTGGATTACTTGGGTGGCGGGAACAGGTTTGAGATCATTCAGCAAAGGTTTGGCGGCAACTTTTTCCAAGCGTTGAACGAGCCCATCAAGCTGATTATGACTAAGAAGGTAACCTCGATCAAAACCTCGGCAAAGATAGGTGAAGCAATAGAGAAGATGAAGGAATCCAATCTCGGCGGTCTGCCTGTCGTGGATGAAAAAGGCAGCATAAAAGCGATAGTAACAGAACGTGACATAGCAGTTCTTTTCGCCGACCGGACAAGCGGTGTCACTGTAGCCCAACTCATGTCAGCGAAAGTAGTTACGGCCTTGCCTAAGACAACGATTTTCGAGGCTGAAAAAACGATGGTGTCTCAAGGCTTTCGAAGGTTGCCGATAGTGTCTAACGGCAAAATCATGGGCATAGTCACCGCAATGGACGTCATAAGATTCTTCGGTTGCGGCGACGTGTTCAGGCACTTGCGATCGGGAACAATAACTCAGGTGTTGAACACGCCTTGTCTCGAAATAGCTTCCAAAAACGTCTCAACCGTTGAACCAGAGACGGATGTTGGTCAAGCGGCCAAAAAGATGCAAGAGAAGGACATAGGCGCTGTTCCAGTCGTGAAGAACGGAACCTTGGTTGGCATCCTGACTGAAAGAGACTTCTTCAAGATCTTGGCTTAGCGGCCTCCGACCGTAATGTGCGCCGACCCATGGCTTGGAACATATCACCTAGCTTTTTCCATTTAGCGCGCGCTGTTATTCACCTCTCCTAGATTCGAATTTCGACAATCCGTTTTGTGACCTGCATTCTTGAGTAAGCTTTTAACAGTTACGTCCCACGTTATTCACTGAAAAGAGGTAGTCAGTTGATCGTCGACTCAGTCATGGTCAATGCCAAAGCCTACATGAGAAATGCTGTGACTGAATGCAGCATAGCTATTGACGAAGGCAAGATTTTCAAGATCGGCAAAGAGGTGAGCATGCCTAAGTCAGACGTCCGATTTGATTTGAAGAATCTGTTGGTTCTGCCGGGGTTGATCGATGTTCACGTTCACCTTCGTGACGAGGGCAAAGCGTTCAAGGAAGATTTTTTCACTGGAACGGCCTCGGCATCCGCAGGCGGTTTCGCCTCGGTCGTTGACATGCCTAACAACGAGCCGGTGACAATGAGTGCTGCGACCCTCAAAAACCGTATGAGAATAGCGGAGAGACGAATCCTCGTTGATGTAGGATTCCGGTCAGAATTTCCTAGAAACCTTGGTGAGATAGAAGGAATCGTCAAGGAAGGCGCGTTCGGTTTCAAACTTTTCATGGCCGATCAGGTTGGAGGAGTTGATGTTGACGATGATGAAGCCTTGCTAAAAGCTTTCAGAATCGTGGGCAAGTTCGGACTTTCCACAGCTGTCCACGCCGAAGACATGACAACCTTGAAAAAAGCGGAGGATCAGTTTAAGCATGACAGGAAGAATGACCTCGCAGCTTTTCTAAAAGCTCACTCCCCAGATGTCGAACTGAAAGCGGCAAAACGAATACTGGGTGTTGCCAAACAGACGGCGATGCATCTTCACTTCTGTCATGTGAGCACTCGAGAAGCCCTAGACGTAATCGTTGAAGCAAAATCTGAAATGCGATTGTCGTGCGAAGCGACTCCGCACAATCTCTTGCTTTCCTCAGACGATCTGAAGAGGATCGGTATTTTAGGCTTAACGATGCCTCCTACTAGGGATAGAGCACAGGTTGCGTCGTTGTGGGACGGCATAGAACGCGGCTGGATCGACATAATTGCTTCCGACCATGCACCTCATACGTTGAAAGAGAAGGAAGATGGGTCAGTGTGGGATGTCAAAGTCGGTGTTCCAGGTCTTGAAACAACGTTGCCGCTTCTGCTCACAGAGGTCAAGCGTGGGCGACTTTCCATCGGAGACATCGTGAGACTTTTGTCTGAGAAACCTTCGCAAATCTTCAACATGAAGGGCAAGGGACAATTGAGAGAAGAAAACCACGCGGACTTGACAGTTGTAGATCTTCGCAGAAAATTCAAGATTGATTCTTCAAAGTTCAAATCAAAAGCCAAATTTTCCCCGTTCGATGGACGCGAGGTCGAGGGCAAACCTGTAAAAACCTTTGTCCGTGGTCAACTTGTAATGGACGAAGGAGAAATTGTCACCAAGGCCGGAAGCGGCAAGATTCTTCGGAGAGAGTAAGTTTTTGAAGTTCATAGCCGACGGCATGTTGGGAAAGCTGACGCGCTGGCTTCGCATGCTTGGGCAAGACGTTGAGTACTCAAACAATATGGAAGATTCGCAACTGCTTACGATCGCGAAAGAAGATGACAGAACTCTGCTTACAAGAGATTTTGAGCTGTATCAAAGGGCCGTTAGCAGAGGAATCACAGCGTTCTATTTTGAAGGACAGACTGGCGAGGAGAAGTTGGCGGAGCTTGCCCAAAGATTCAACATCCCACTTAAGATAGATATGGCCTCTTCGCGATGTCCAAAATGCAATTCTGTTGTCAAGCCAATACCCATGGATGAAGTTGCCCAGAAGATTGAAAAAAACACACTTAATCATTACAAAGAGTTTTGGCAATGTCCCAAATGTAGGCAAGTCTATTGGCAAGGTGCCCATTGGGACAAGATTAGAAATACTCTCCGCAAGGCTAACGAGATTGTAGAAAAATCAAAAAAGAAAGAGTGATTTATTGGTGCTCTTCCAAGAGCCATTTCAATGGAATGTCCTGATACGTGCCGTCTGGCAGTGTTCTTCTAATGGTCATCGGCAGTATGCCGGCACCTAGTTCTTTCAATGCTATTTCAATCGGGCTAGTTAATCCTTCTGACACTTCGACCAGTATAGGTGCGCCCATTGAGATCTGTAGAGCTCTAGCTCCCACTACTCTTGCCTTTTCGAAACGGGTGATTTTGGGTGGTCCCACTGTGACTTTGTTCTGTTCAGACGTGTTCTAGTACTCCCCCATCCCTGGGTATCCTCCGCCTCCAGGGCCACCTGGTCCTCCTGGGGGCATCGGGGGAGTTCTCGATTTTCCTGCTGCAATAACGTCATCGATTTTCAGTATCATCGTTGAAGCTTCTGTGCCCGATTTGATTATTTGCTTCTTGACTGACAAGGGCTCGTAAACTGCTGCTCTGGACATATCCTGTACTTTTCCGTTGTTTACTTCTATTCCTGCCCATATCTCGCCTTTTTCGTGTCTTGCTCTCAATTCAGATAGTACATCTATTGGATCTAGTCCAGCGTTCTCCGTGAGTGTGGTCGGTACGGCTTCAAGAGCTTCTGCAAACGCTCTTACTGCCAACTGTTCTCTTCCAGGTAACGTCTCTGCGTACTTCTTTAGCATGCGTGAGACTTCTAGCTCGACTGCTCCTCCTCCCGCGACGATTTTGGGTTCTTCTATTACGTCTCTGACTACGCATAAAGCATCGTGTACTGACCTTTCTGCTTCGTCGACCAGACGTTGAGTTCCGCCTCGGATGAGTATGGTAACTGCTTTGGGGTGTTTGCATCCTTCTACAAAGGTCATTTTATCGTCGCCTATCTTACGTTCTTCAACGAGTGCACAATAGCCTAGATCGTCTGATGTCAGGCTGTCTAAGTTCGTTACTATTTTTCCGCCCGTAGCTTTGGCTAGTTTTTCCATGTCTGATTTTTTGTTTCTTCTAACTGCAAGTATTCCTTTTCTAGCCAGGAAGTGTTGAGCCATGTCGTCGATGCCTTTTTCGCACATGACAACGTTTGCTCCGCTCTTGGCTATTTTTTCAACCATGTCGCGCAACATGTCTTCTTCTTGTTTGAGGAATGCTTCCATCTGTTCAGGGCTTTCAATGCTTATTTTAGCGTCAAACTCTGTTTTCTCGATTTCCAGTGGGCAATCGAGCAGAGCGATCTTTCCTTTTTCAACGCGTTTGGGCATTCCTGAGTGTGCGATTTCTTTGTCGAGGACAATTCCTTGGATGAGTCTTGTTTCGCCTATTGATTCCCCTGGTTTCTTCTCAACTTTCACGTCGTCCACGTCTGCTTTGTATCTGTCGCCGTCTTTTTCAGCAACTGCTAACATGGCTTTGACAGCGATGTCCGCCAAATATTCTCGGTGATCCGCCACCAGTTTGCTCGCCATCGAGGTCATTGCGACCTTCTTTGGATAATCAGTGGTCTGCGGGTCGATCTTTATGGCGATGTTCTCAAGTACTTCCAATGCTTTTTCTGAAGCCTTCTTGTAGCCGTCGATTATTATTGTGGGGTGAACGTTTCTCTCAATCAGTTCTTGAGCTTTGTTCAGCAGTTCACCTGCTATTATTACAGCTGTTGTTGTTCCGTCGCCAGCTTCGTTATCTTGAGTCTTAGCAACTTCAAGCATCATTTTGGCTGCTGGGTGTTGAATGTCCATCTCGTCCAGAATGGTGCGACCGTCACTTGTTATTGTGACATCGCCAAAACTGTCAACGAGCATCTTGTCCATGCCCTTTGGTCCGAGAGAACTCTTAACACTCTCAGCCACTATTCTTGCAGCTTCGATGTTTGTGTGTAGAGCTTCTCGCCCTCTTGACCGATTTGAACCTTCCTTCAAAACTAGAACTGGAACGCCGCCAGCTGATTGTGTTGACAAACCTTATACAAGCCTCCTTTTGCGTCACAATGAAAATCAGCCTCACAATATAAGTATTTCTAAACGGGCAATGGAGAAGTTTGATTTCAAATACAGAATTATGGAAAACATTAGAGACTAGGGTCTGAATGTGGTCTTCAACCCCATTCCTGTAAGAACTGTTACTGCTTTGGTGCTTTGCGAAGCCTCGCCGCTTGTGGTGTGCTTGGTGTAGCCCGCGTAAGCCACGGCAGAGCTGGGTTCAACAAAGAAGCCTTTTCGCGCAAGATTCTTGTAGGCTTTCACAACCTCTCTCTCCTCAACCATCACAGCATCACCATTGACTTCCTTCAATTTCTTGACCATAAGATCCAACAACGGCGGGGCAATGCTCACCAAAGCGTCGGCAACCGAAGTGATTTTTTCAGGCGGAGTATAGTCAAGATTCTTGAACCTGTGATACAGCGGCGAGACCTGACTTGTTTGACAAGCCACTATTTTGGGCATCGATTCTGTCACGTCTGAATCAAACAGATGCTTGAATCCTGCTATTGCGCCTAGCAGCAAGGTTCCGGCTGACACGGGCAGGTATATTGAATCTGGAACTTTCCAGTCTAGTTGCTCGGTTATTTCGTAGGCGAGACTTCGTATTCCATCGCGAAACAGCGGATGAAGTATATGACCAACATAGAACTTTCCCGGTTCATGTTTTTGAGCTTCCTCGGCGACTTTGTTCCGACTGCCTGGAATCTTCGCTACCTGAGCGCCGTAGAGCTGTATCTGATTGAATTTCGGGCCAGAAACAGTCTCTGGAACGTATATCTTCGCTTTCAACCCTGCTCTTGCCGCATAGGCTGCGATTGAGGCTCCAGCGTTGCCAGACGAATCTTCGGAGATGAAGCCTCTCTCCGATCTTATCCGTTTTTGAACAGCTGAGATCAGCACTGCTGATCCTCTGTCCTTGAAGGAGCCTGTAGGGTTCAGGCTTTCGAGTTTGAAACGCACTTTGCTGGAAAACTGCACTAATGGCGTACATCCTTCACCAAGAGTTATGGTGTCCGTCTCTTTCGTGTAAGGGAAGAATTCTCTGTATCGCCAGAGAGAATAATCGTTTCTGTGAATTCTCTTTTTGTCAAAATCAGGTAGAACCTGTATGTCAAACGGTTTTCCGCAGTAGTCACATCTGAAATCGAGCAACCCAGTAGAGTCTCTTCCGCACATTGAGCACTTAATCCTGTATTTCACAGCAACCAACAACCGCCCAGATTCAATCGAGTTTCAAAACCATATCTACGCTGGCTTGTTATTTTAGAACTTTGGCTTGCGTCTTGGTAGACGCAAATGCCATGGTATTTGGGAGTACAACCAGAATGCGATTAAGGTGATTCCGAAGAGTGTCAGAATGGATATTGTTATTCTGCGGGCAAGGTATTCTCAATAATGTGGCGTTCCGCTTCGATTCACGGGTCCCACTTTCATATGCCAAATAGAAAGGAGACCTGCCAGTACTATGAATGTGCAGCCTGTAAACGTAGTAGCTATTCCTATGCCTACGGTCTCAAGCAAGAAGAATGCTGATGTTGTTGCCCAAGAAGCAGCTAATGTTCCAATGGCAACAAATGCTTCAGCCGTTTTTCGTGATCTTCCGCCTGTCAAAAGGAAGTATACACAACAGGGGATGACCGCAAGCAGAAGCAAAGGGTAGAGTGGTCCGAAAAAGGCGTTTGGATGAGATATTGTATAGATTCCATTTGCAGGCATTAGAACTTCTCGGTTTTCTCCAAATCCACCAATCCCCCATGGAAGAACGAAACCAATCAATATGAGAATAGTTCCAAAGAGTCCGCCGGCAAGTGCGGTCAATTGCACTCTTTTGGGTGTGGCTAGTTTGGGCAGTCTATGTGGCAAGGTGGCCCCTAGAGGGGCAAACAGCAGCAGTAACG
>Ga0315274_10003920_pt1 | contig 21996 bp, 19 predicted proteins | sample YL17G02_20_MG_FD_203700 | JGI IMG/M metagenome (GOLD analysis project Ga0315274, IMG submission 203700) | Sediment microbial communities from Yellowstone Lake, YNP, Wyoming, USA - YL17G02_20 | ecosystem: Environmental > Aquatic > Freshwater > Lake > Sediment | place: USA: Wyoming | collected...
CTCTTTCGATAGGTGTAGCTCTTTTTCATTATATCATTCCCGTGAAAACGGGAATCCATTATAAATACAAGTTTCCCCGTTAATTCCCAAAGAACCATATTTATTACCCGTCACCCGTCACTTATTACTTATCCATTACGCAGCGGAACCCGGTGTAAGGATTCCCATCGTAGGGGTCTAAAGACCTTCGTTTTGCTACACGCAGACCCGACTCTCTGTCTATAGCAGATTCCTCTCCCCATGATCCGCCACGTACAACGACTTCTTTTCCGGACGTTGGACCTGTTGGATTATCTTTTGGGGATACTGCATAATATTTGGCGTCGTACCAGTCGGCGCACCATTCCTGAGCATTGCCAGCCATATCATACAGACCGTATCTGTTGGGGTCGAAGCTACATACGTTTGCAGTCATCGTCCAGAAATCTTTACCGCTACCGCCGTAGTAGTTAGCATTGTCGTGGAAGATGTGATCACCCCACGGATAACGCTTTCCGATCACCCCACCACGAGCGGCTTTCTCCCATTCGGCTTCTGTAGGAAGACGTTTACCCGCCCATTTGCAGTATTCAACGGCATCGTGCCACATGACGTTCACTGCTGGTTGATTGGGCAGATTCATTCCCGGCTCGTTCCAGTGTTTCAGTGGCTTATATTTTGTTTCATCAACGAATTTCTTATACTGGGCGTTAGTTACTTCGCAAGTATCTATGTAGAAAGCCCTTAAGAAAACCTTATGGACAGGCTTTTCATCGTCGGGACCTTCATTACTGCCCATCTCAAACTCACCTTCGGGGAGCAGAACCATCAGGGAACCATCTTTACCTTTCGGCACTCTGAGTTTGTCAACCTCCACTTTCGCTTGAGCGGTAAATTGTCCACTCGGATATTTACTAAGGTAAGTCAAATAATCACCTAGCATTTTCGACTGCTCTGCCTTATTCCATTCGAGGTTTTCGAGGGCGGACTTCGCTTTTGCCGCATACTTTCCGCCAGGATGATTCTTCAAAAATGACTGATATGCCTCAATAGTGTTAGTCTGTTGGGCTTTCTTAAAGTCATTTCTCTTGGCACATCCTGAAAGAAACAAAGCTATCAGAAGAACGATCATACATCCAAAAAGCAACCTTTTTTTGTTTGACCCCATTGTTTCCCCTCCTATATAAGTACCATTTTTTTGGGCTTCATAAGAAGCCCTTCGTTGAACACAAAGAACCTATCCACGTCAGATTATGACTCAATGTCCTCCGTAGTCTTTCTTAGCTCACGGGCATGTGAGTAGAACTCCAGTAGTGTCATCCTCCGCAGAAAAACAAACCCTCGTGTAGCACGTATAAGCGGGCTTGGATGCTCGTTGAAAAACTTACGGCCTAGACAGGTCTTTAGCATCTGATATTGATGTACCTGAACCTGCTGCGCCAAAACCGAGAAAGGTCCATCACATTCGTAGCTTGGGAATGAGGCATCCTTCTGTGAAACGAAAGCATTGGCGAAGGCGTTCTGCAATACAGCAAACATATTCAGTGATACAGGAACGTAAAGGTTTACTTCAGATGGATGGAAGCGATACCAGACGTTTCTGTATCCCAAAACCTCAATATCAGAACGACCTGTTCTGGCTTCATATTGCCTTAAAGCTTCTGCGATAGCTTGAAGGACTTTGTAATGCGTATCAGGTCCGCTTGCCTCTGGATCTAGTGCGACTGTTACTACGTCAGGCTTTGTGTCGTTAAGAAGTTTTATTATTGGCGTAACGTCACGATTTATCTCAGGCTCCTCTGTAAAAATCTCCCCCTTGTAAAAACCCAGGCGCAGATGCCTGATGGATTTTGTATCGAAGCCCAGATACCCCCAGAGGCAGTCAGCCTCCCATTCACGGATCATCCCCTTAAATTGTTGTATATATGGTAAATCTCTCCTGCCCGGATATTGAGTTTCAAAATAGTTAATCATCTCGTCAATCCGATGTTCCAGATTATCAATGCTTTCCTCGTCAAAAATCTGCATAAGGTTGCGTAACATGCGCCTTGCTTCGCCTTCGTCTTTCATAATTGGGCTATTCCCCGCCAATCCATCAAGATATTGCCAGATGTCACGATTTCTGCCATAAATATTATTTGGATTAAAATAATTTTCTGTAACAAGCGATTCAAAATCACGGCTTTTAAGGAAATAACGTATTTTCTTGACTATAGATAACGCATATTTATTAGTCACCGAATTGAATCCAGAGGTCATGTAAGTAAAGTGATGGCTATTACTTGCGTTACGGATGTGTCTGACTGCAAAAGGCAAATAACCGAGCATTATGTCGTCGTGATGTGGGGCAGTGTGCAGAAAAACTGTATCACTACGGACTTTGCTCCCCGTTTCAAGTTTCTTAAGTAATCTTTGCTCAACCTCGCAGGTGATTTCAGGGATACTTGCGTTGAGTTTGCCCATTAGCACAGAACCAAAGCGATCTTGTTTGAAATCTTCCTCATTCAGATCGCATACACGCTTTCGCTTATCCAGTGCAAGATCGATCACGACTTTTTCCACCGTCTCGTCTGAAACACTCTCCAGGCGCACAAAGGACTCGTATTGTCTTTCAACCAGTAGTTTAGATGCTCCGTTAGTTACGTATAGCCTTGCATTTGGTAGTTTTTGGAGGGCGGTGGTAGGATAACGGACGTGTTCATCATTCTGGACAGCATCTTTTACGACCTGTGCCTTCGCCTCTCCAGCGGCGATGAGAATGGCTGTGCAATTGGGATTATAGGTGATCGTGGATAAACCTATGGTGATCACCAACCGCTTTTTAGCAACTTCGATCCCACCGAGATCCGACGCCGCCGCTGCCTGAGTTTCGTAATTTATCTGTGTGAGCCTTGTCGTGGAGTTGTGGTCTGATCCCATCACGTTGAAAGCTATGTGTCCGTCAGGTCCTATGCCACCCAGAAAGAATCCAATACCACCGAGTTTCTTTATTTTTTCCTCATACTCATAGCACCATTGATCAATGTTTTCAAGGACTGTCTTTTGTAAATTCTCCCGATTATCTTTTGCCTGTCGGTATCGAAGCGGCAGATCAACCTCTGAATTGTCCCATATATCATCAAGCTCGAATCCCTGTGGTATGCCTATTTGAGAACAGTCAATAAGCAAAGCCTTATCCTGATCAAGTCCGAAATCCTTTATATAAAATCTATTTACGTAGTAGTAAAAGCTGTTGTGTTGAGTCGGCTGGATAGGGTAAAACTCGTCTATCTGGACGAAATGCAGGCTTTTCATATCAGGGCGTATGCCGGGGTCCAGACCGTTTTCCTCAAGGTCTTTTTGTGTTTCGGGCTTATCCCACCTTTGCAGATAATGATTGACCCACTTGATGAAGTATTCGGGCGTTTTCCCTGTTGGCAGAGATATAACACCGCCGGGGTTTGCCTGCACCCATTCAAGGAACCTCAGAGCGGTCAGCTTTCCAAGAGCAGGGAAGTTATCCACGACAATCACACCGATTTTTTCAATAGGCGGATAAATCAGTCTTTGACTACTTTTTTCAAGCACGATTTTTTCTACTTTTGATTCCAATGCTATTTGGCTCATCTATATTTATCCTAACTTTTAATAGTAGATTGCTCTTTACTACCCGATTCTAATAATCGTACATCCTCTAAGTCAACCTTACGACCAGCCGCTAGTTTTGATGCAATAAGATCATTCCGTGATACGACATAGAATGTCTGGTCTTGATATTCCATTGTCTCTCGATTATGCCAGGCATTTTCAAATTTTAACCCAGGTGTAGTTGTTTGAACATCAATACGGACTCGATCTTTAAAAATCGTAATCTCGTGAGCAAGTAATTTATCTGCTGAAATGAGTTCAGCAGTACCAAACTTTGCTTCTATAAGAGCATCTAGTAAATTTTGTGCATTGGCAGGAGTAGCTTCAATGAGAATATCAAGGTCGAATGTAGCACGAGGTACACCATATAATACAGCGGCGATTCCACCAATGACAACGTATTTAACTTCATGTTTTTGAAAGGACGAGAACACGTCCCGCAATTGGTTTAGCATCCTTTTGCTCCACGATTTGGGGATTATTACTTAATATTAAGTCAGTAAAAAGACATAGCAGTTCCATTCGATCTTGTAGCGATAATGACTGAAACCACCGTGCTTTAGCTTCTATGGTTTCTTCTTGAAAGTCGTGAGAAATAGTTTTGTCTATCATAACTTGAATCCTTAATTGCCAGATGAATTTGCGGAGATATAGACATTAATAACTTGATCCAGTACCTTAACCGTTTTCAGGAATTCTTCCATTTGCACGGCATTTTGGTGGAAACTATCAAAATCAGGATCAATAGTAATGGGAACAAATACGTTAGTGCTGATGAACCAGTTATCATGTATCCACGTCGCAGTAATTGTGTTTCCTTCCGTAGTTTTTATAGTGTAGAATATCCATATACCTTTGTCACTGTGAACCATTCCAGAGTACCACTGTCCTCTGGCGCTCTCTGCCCAAATCTTCTTTGCCTGCATATTATCTGAAAACTTCACCATGTTTATGCCGACTTTATACATATTCGGGCTTATCAAATCAAGATGACAGGCAGTCTCAAAATCTATTATCGAAAACTCTTTAATGCCTACTTTGACGATCTCTGTGGAACTCTTACTTAATGATTGAAAACCAAAATCTTTCAACAAACATAAAAATTGCTCTGCTATATTAGACGAAGGCAACTGTTCCTGAATATGTATTAGCTTGTCAAAATTTTGGTGAAAATTATCAAAAATTTGCGCAGATAGAACAGCAGAGCGCCCAACCATCTTTTCAAGTGATGACCAGAATTGTTCTTCTACTTTACCTGCTTCTATCGTTTTATTCTGGAAAAGCTCAATAAGGAACTTATCATAATTTCCTCCGCTTCCTTCTTGAGCAATAAGCTGAGAATATACAATAGGGGCTAATACGGTTGAGGCACCGTTCGAACGTTCCATTTTGTCGTAGAAACCATGTCGAGATGCTACTCCAAGTTTCTCTGCCAAATATGCTTCAGCCGCAATAACATAATCCTCGTTCTCACCGCTCATCATCTTATTAATAAGGTAATCATGCTTTTCGGCAAAGAATTTGTCTTTCTCTAATAGTTCCTTGTAGTATGATTTTAGCTCATCACCGGGCTTAAACTTGTGAAGTAGTTCATGGACGAAGGTGCTTACGAAATCTGTCTCGTTAATCGGATCCGTTTTTGAGAAAGAGTGAACACTCTGATTGCAAGGCAAGGCGTACGAAACTGGCAAATTAAAATAGGCTAGGTGAATAGTGATCTCGTGTGTCTCTGACTGATAGCCTGTACCAAGAAAAGTATCCACATCTGTAATGATACCTTCAACTGAATATTGAGAAAGCTTTGCTTCTAGTTCATCGCACTTTTGTTCTACTATCGGTTTTATCTCTGTCTGCCAGTATTCTGGATAACCATTTTCTTTTAATGCTTTAATAACATCTATCAACTCTTTTCGGCTAATAGAATCTGAAAGTAGATAGTTGAGAACAGAAATGTAATCATTTTTCGCTTTAGCTTTTACTTCTCGTTCAAGTGTAGACATGTCTTCAAGGTAAAAAATGATCTCATCTATCGTTTCCGCCTGAACTAAGAAGAACAAATTACCCAGGTACGACATGGAGATTCCACCTATGAGGCGTTCTCCTTCGGGAATTAGGTTCCCGAGTGCTTCCTGCCACCTTTTTGATTCCGTTGGATAAAAACGATTGTGAAAATTATTATGAGATATTGCTGACAAGAAACCAAACAAATCGTATTTAAATGATGAGCGAACTATCCATCCACTTTTATTGGACATTTGGATCCCCCTCACAAACATTCAGTTGCGTGAACTAATTATCATTTGTCAAGAACTCTAAATGATATACCAAATTCGCCCTTTGCCATCAGAAGGTATTGACATCACCATAAACAAGTGCTAAAGTTCATACAAGATTATCATAACTCAGTTTATATCATTTGTAAAGACCTGATCGCATAAAAATGGAGGTACTCATGGTAATAACTTTGGTAAGCTTTATAGGATTTCTACTACCCTCAATGGTTTTGGAGACTCAAGGCACTGATTTTCTCGTTGATAAAAAGCCAACTTTTTTGTTAGGAGCTAGTTATTATGGCGGGCTTGGTGCTTCCGATGAGTTCGTTGACAAAGACCTGAAGGAACTGAAAGAATATGGCTTCAATTGGATTCGAGTCTGGGCAACGTGGAGTGCTTTTGACAATAACGTATCGGCAGTAGATTCTCAGGGAAATGCACGAGAGCCTTATATGTCGAATCTCAAAAAGCTGTGTGAAAAAGCGGATAAACTTGGCATGATCGTGGATGTTACTCTTTCAAGGGGCAATGGTGTTGTGGGATCGGGATCGCTACCGTCTCAGGAGTCTCATTTAAATGCAGTAACTGTCCTTGCTGAAGAACTGAAACCCTATCGCAACGTTTACATTGACATCGGCAATGAGAGAAACATACAGGATAGGCGTCACGTTACGTTTGAAGAACTTGCCATCTTACGAGATCGGATAAAAGAGATTGATCCTTTACGCTTGGTTACTGCTTCACAAGGTGGTGATATATCCCCAGAAGAATTGAAAAAGTATCTGGAAGAAGCAAAAGTTGACTTGATAACCCCTCACAGACCCCGTCACACTGGTTCACCGCAAGAAACAATAAACAAGACAAAAGAGTATCTCAAACTTATGCAAGATATGGGGAAAGTGGTTCCATTACATTATCAGGAGCCATTTCGGCGTGGGTATGGGTCATGGCAACCTGTGGCAGATGACTTTCTGACCGATTTAAAGAACGCAAAGGTAAACGGAGCCGCTGGATGGTGTTTACATAACGGCGATGTACGAGATTCAGAAGGAGGACGTCCTCGACGCTCATTCGACATGCGCCCGGAAGAAAGCAGACTGTTCGATCAACTTGACAAGGAAGAAAAAAAGGTGATCTCTCAAGCGAGTTCCATCGCCTTCCGATAATAAAAGTGTAATATCCTTCAGCTATACACGTCCCCCAAATCCTCTGCGTATTCTTGCAGGCTGTTTCGGAGCAGTTTTCTCCCTCTATGAAGCCTTGATATCACAGTTCTGATTGGGCATTGGACTATTTTTGCTGTTTCTCTATACGAAAACCCCTCTATATCCGATAGCAATATAACCGTTCCAAACTCTTTTGGAAGAGCATTTATAGCGATCATAAGCTCATCATCAAATACTTTACACATAATTTCCTGTTCAGGATCATTAGTGCTTGTTGGCTCTTCTTCACCAAATCTGAGTTGATCAAAATCCACGTGATCAGGTTTTTTAGCCTGTTTGTTGAATCTATTTATAAAAGTATTCTTCAATATTTTGAGTAGCCAGGCTTTCATACAGGTTCCTCTCTCGAACCTGCTGAAGAAGCGATATGCTCGTAAAAAAGTATCTTGAACAAGGTCCTCTGCGTCAGTTTCGTCTTTTGTCATTCTCAGAGCCGCTCTATAGATCTCGTCCATGTAGGGCAAAGCCGTATCTTCAAACTCCTTACTTAAAGTGTCCATTTACGACATGCTTCCTCGTACTATTTTGACGAAAAACCTTCCAGAATTGTCATTCTAAGCGATAGCGAAGAATCTCATTCATATTTAATAATGTATTTGTGATAGATGCTTCACTTCGTTCAGCATGACACACTAATAGAAACTAATTCGTCAAAATGCTATTAGACATTTTCTGACAATACTTTTTCAAAAATAGCCATTGCTTCATCAACGTGACTTTCGTTAATGATCAATGGTGGGACAAACCTGATTACGTTCGTGCCTATACAATTCATTATAAGCCCGGATTTTATAGCTTGATTAACCAATTCCTTACCTTCGATTCCAAGTTCAACACCAATTACTAACCCACGTCCCCTGACATCCTTTATCATAGAGAACTTCTCTTTCAAGGACAGTAGTTTTTGCATCAGATATTCGCCCATTCGCTGGGCGTTTTCTGCCAGTTTATCGTCAACTATAGTGTTGATAGATGCCAGAGCGGCAGAACAAACAAGGGGATTACCTCCAAAGGTCGAAGCATGTGACCCCGGAGTCAGACTTTCTGCTATGTGTGATTTTGTAGCCATACACCCTATGGGAACACCACCGCCCAGAGCCTTAGCCATAGTGATAATGTCAGGCTCTACGCCAAAGGTTTCGTATCCGAAAAACTTTCCGGTTCTTCCCATAGCAGTCTGTACTTCATCAAAAATGAGGAGCAGATTTTTTTCATTACACAAATTACGCAATCCCGTCAGGTAGTCGTCGCTGGGAATGTTGATCCCACCCTCAACCTGTATAGGTTCCACCATTATAGCGCAGGTGTTATCTGTTATTTTAGCTTTTACATCTTTCAAATCGTTAAATTCGGCATATATGAATCCCGGCGATAGTGGTTCGAACCCTTTGTGGTATTTTGGCTGTCCTGTTGCAGTTATGGTCGTCATCGTCCTGCCGTGGAAGGATTTGTGCATGGTGATTATCTCGAATTTTCCTTCTCCGACATTCTCTTTTGAATACTTACGTGTCACTTTGATCGCCGCCTCATTCGCCTCTGCCCCGCTGTTGCAAAAAAAGCACTTATCGGCAAATGATAACTCTACCAGACGCTTTGCTAGTTTAACCTGCGGCTCAATATAATATAGGTTAGAAACGTGAATCAGCGTTTTTGCCTGTTCGGTGATGGCTTTTACGACGTTAGGATGGCAATGACCAACGTTGTTCGTAGCTATTCCCGCTACAAAGTCGAGGTATTTTTTCCCATCAGCATCCCATACGTAAGCACCTTCACCACGTACCAGAGCAATCATTCGCTCACCGTAGTTATTGATCAGATACTTATTTGCCATTTCTTTGATTTCTAAAGTAGTCAATTAATATTTCCCTCCTATTGGATTAATTCCATAAATCTTTTGATGCAGTCACCTGCGGAATAGAAAAGCTCAATATTAAGAGAAGCCAATTCCTCTCTGATAAAAGTAAAATTAAAGTCATTTTTATCTCTAGTAAGAAAGATCATTTGTATGTTTGAATCTTTGTTTAGTTTTGCGAATTCAAGTATTGACTCATAAATAACTCTGTCTGGCTGTTTGAAAGGAGCAGCATCTTTTAATCTTCTTAATTCAGCTTTCACCATTAATTCTGGTGTAAAGGGAATAAGAGTTGAGTTTTTCTCCAACTCTCTCTTTCTTTCCTGAACTAAATGAAGTTCTGTTCGCTCTATTTCGTTTTTATACTGCTCAAGTTGGATTATAAAGTCATCCAGAGTATTATAAGCGCTTCTTGATGCCTGTTTTAGAGCAGTCAATGCCAAATCTATAGCAGTCATCTGTTTCGGAGCTTATCCAAAATTGATCCATCAGCTTCAGCAAAGGCGTATTCAGGTATAACTAGCTTTACACCATTCTTACGAATGAAATCTAGCAAACGACTGCACTCATCTGATTGTTCAAAAGCTATATCAAGAACATAGTTTGTTTCAGCAATTAGAACTAGATTCTTCTTTGGAAATCTCTCGTTCATGCTCCTTCATAACCTCCTCCAAAATGGATGGATGTTTTTCAAGGTAATTTGCAAAACTTTCAAGAACTTCGCTAGCTATTTGTATCCGTCTTTCATTTCTTTTGATTTCTTCCAAAAGGGATGGATTTTTTTTCAAATATATCTGCCAAACTCTTAAAGAGTGTTTGGTTTTCCATGTTTTTTGCAAAATTTACAAAAGCCTCATTAAATATTTGTCTCGTGCCTTCACCCTTTTTTATTTCCTCTATAAAGGATGGATCCTTTTCCAATATATCTGCAAAACTCTCAGGTGATCTTCGATGATACTCTCTTAGATTCTCAAGTGCTTCACGAAATGCTTCAGGAGTTGTTACCTTAGCAGGTATAACCCCTTTGAGTTTAAATTCTTTTTCTTCTGGATTGTTTGGCATATTGCACACCTCCTTTAAGCAATTATCTACGTAATGGTCTGCCATAGAATTGCTTGATGTATTTCAATGCCTCAATGAGTATATGAAAAATTCTTCTCTCTATATAATACTATCGTCAAAATCCTTTGTCAACATGAAAACTGGTTAGATATATGACACCTTTGAATATTGAATTTCTGGCACTTTACACAAAACCCTTGAGACCCAAGAGAATTATCTTCCAATATTCTCCAGTATCGTCTTCACAATTCGCTGTTTCTTGGTGATGTTCTCCTCTGTGTCCTGATCGGTGAGCTTGATCTGGTTCAGGATAAAGCCGCCCTTGCCATCAGGATAACGCACTAACCCGCCAACGTTGACTAAAGGAAACACTTTTTTATACCATTCAGGTAACTCCCTGATTATCTGAACGTTGTCAATGCCAACCAACGGTAAATCTTGATGTTTGCGGATACTGCGTACGATCAGCGACAAGTCCTTTTCAGCAAGCTTCACGCCAAGATTAGCATCCGCAGATGCTAGTGCATCTGGCAATTCCAGAGTCGCAACGGACTTCCCGTCAAGCTGTATCTCCATGTCTTTGATCGTGTCGTAATAGTTATTGTTCCAGATTTTTACTGTCTTGATTTTGCAAGGCACAGGTAAGCCAAATAAAAACGGTGGAGAGCCTTCAGGTTTCCAGTCGCCATGCCATATCTGAACGATGTATTTCCAGAACTCGTTTCCTGTCATGCCGTTGACAAAGTTATAAGGGTCATGGTCATCTTTTGTTGGATGATAGGGTTCATCCTTCTGACCGGGGAGTTTACAGAACGGGGCAATATCGGCACCATCTACACAATACGTAAAGACTTCCTGTGAAAGCCACATATTACCGTGCATTATCTCCTCTTTACTGTATTGGGCTATGTCACGGTTCCCCAGACCTGAAGTTAGTACGTCCTTTACAAGCGTGACCTTTTCCAGACGGAACTCTCTCAGCAGATGCTCTGTTCCTAGAAGCTTGTTATACGCCTGCAAACCTTCTGGTTCCAAATCCCATAACATGATCCATCCACCGGACTGTGTGAATTTAGCAACTTGGGCTTTGAGACTAATCAGTGATTCGAGGTTAGTTTTTGATGCGTATACGACTACTGTATTATTATCATTTAATACCTTGCTTAGATCATCAGTTTCCTGAACATTACATCCTGACTTGCGCATGAAATCAGCGATCTCAGGCTTCCCCGAAGCAAAGACAAAAGCATCGTTTGATACTGGTTTATAGCTGTCGCAGTATCGGAGCATATTTGCAAGAAGCACCTGAGCGGCTGGTTCTACGTCAAGCTTCGTTCCTACCTGCATCTGTGATGCGATGATGACCCCTTTGCCAAAAGACATCTCCAGCATTGCGCTGAAGTTTAGTTCATTACCGCAGGCAACCCATGATCGCACTGAACGAGGTTCCCATATCTTTTTTGCGGATGGAGACCTGCCTGCCCAGTTTGAAAAATCTACCTCATCAAGCCCTGCAAAGAGCATGTTTCCGTATCCAAGAGGGAACGTATAATTCGCCTGATGATCTGTCGCTTTGACAGAATACGCTGGTTTAGTGAATGGATGCTCCTGTTCGAGACAGATAATGCAACCGCCTTTCTCTGTGTATAATTTGAATTCGTCTGTCAGAACATCAGGGGCGATAAGGACAATGCCTTCTGGCAATGCTTCTGATAATACTTTTATGGAATTCGCTTTGATTTCCCATTTTAAAAGGCTTTTTGAAATTTTGTCATCATTCTCAAGCACGTATACCTGCTTTTTCAATGGAACTTTGGTTATTCGTGGGAAGAAGGCTATAGTCTTCGTATCAATGTATGTTTGATCGCCTTTACGACTGACGATTAGTGCTAATTGCGCTTCGGTTCGTTTCTCAACCGTTGGTGCTGTGAACTCAATAGTCAACTCTTTTCCAAAGCCCGGTTCAATCGTGAGAGATTGTTTATTTCCTGCGATTTCCTTCTGTCCGATCTTGACTAACCATGAGAACTCTAACGGCTTTTCAGAGAAAGTATCGTTGAACACTTTGATGGTGCGGATCACTTTTTCACCGGTAAGAAAGCTGGTGTTATACTCTCTGACAAAGGCGGCAAGCGGTGACATGGCGTTCCAACATTCAGGAAACTCGTCCATGCCAACCCAGGGGCAGATCATAAAAACATCGTTCCAGCGATAACCTTCGAGAAGCATACGTACGTATTTACCATAAGCCTTTTTAGCTTCATCTCTACCGAGGAAGACGCTGTCACCGCCGATCCATGCGTGGTCAGCGTTTTTACCTGCAAAGAACGCGGTCTCACCCATAGCAAGCGGTCTCTGCCGATCCCATATCCACCGATTACCAAAATCTCCCCATCGTTCCAATGTATAGGCATTTTCGGGGAAGAACTCATTTCCCGGCTCTGGATAATGGAGATTATTAATCTCCAGCAGATTGTCCTTCAAAGCACCTGCGCCGTCAAGCATGTATGGACGTGTCGGATCAAGTTCACGGGCAGATTCTACCATCTGTTTTGCATCCATTTCAACCTGATCCAGTATCCCACCATATCCAAGCCTGCCATTGATAAGCACTAATTCATTTTCAAGGCTATATATGATAATTGACGGATGATTTCGATATGCTAAAACGACCTGACGGACATGGTCACGGAAGTTCTCCCATGTGACGGGGTTGGATAGGTCGTAAGTGATAAACATGCCATCAATCATTGTAGAAAGCCGCCCGGGGATGCCATGTATATCAGACCAGTCTAATTGATTGCGCCTTGACCCCAGTAACTTGTGAAGCCCTAGATCATCGCTGAACCGTTCAAAACGATTGTTGCCTTCGCGGAAATGTGCAAGTTTCTCCGCTGAAGTATTTCCTTTAAGGCAATCCAGAAGGTTCCAGAAGTTGCGCCTTATTCCATTGACTCGTATATACTTATCATCAATGGTTATCTCACGAAACCCAAACTTTTGCTCGTGGCTGTCAACAGGTGTGTTATCGAGTGTTATTGTGCTTACTAGACGATACATATTCGCAGGATCATCGCCGGGGAACCAGAGCTTTGGATCAGACCATTCCTCATCAAAACTGACTTTTTCAGTTCCATTGGCAGGTATTAATACCGTTTTAGGTTCAAGGCTTTTTTCTATTTTACGATTATTATCTAATACTGCATCGGCTTTGAGCGTTACTTCTAATGGTACCTGAGTCGTATTTGTCAGTGTATAATCGGCTATGATTCTTTTTTGTGCAACTTTTGTCTGGACGAATACATCCGAAACGTATACTGACCCTGTGACAAATAGCGAAACTGGATCAGTAATACCGCATACCATGCCATCTGCATCACCTTTAGTTGTGGGATATACAGGGGCTACAAATCTCGTATATTGGAACGATTCCACTGGTATGTTTCGCATTTTATTCAGAGTAGTATTACTATATTTGTAATCCATTGCATACCAGATGTCTTTGATCCCGACCATGATCTCATTTGTTTGACCGGGATTTACTGCTCTGGTAATATCAAGCATCCACGGTATACGGGTGCTTTTGTGCGAACCAATGAGTTTACCGTTTACCATAACAGATGCGATCCAGTTTGTTCCAGTAAAGTCGAGGTAAAAACTATGACCTTGAAAAGACTCAGGAACTTCCACACGACAGCGATACCACACACGATGAGCCATGTCAAGGGCAGGGATTGACCGCAATCCGGAAGGCACGTTTATACCTCTCCAGTGTGGATTTTGTGGCATATCGGTTATCGGTTCATAAGGGGATTGATCCATGTCTGGGTCATCATAACGGCATACTTGCCAGACGCCATTTAATGGAAGTTCAACACGTTTTGACATGTCTTTTGGAATATCTGATGAAAAGCGGAAAACATTATCCTTTGCCTGAAGGTCTATCTCGGTATCTGGTTCTTCATTTGGTTTAATTTTGTCCTCTGGTGTCCAGTTGCCTTGCACAAAGACTATGGCATCCATTCCGAATAGAAATCGCCCATCGGAACCGGGTCTATCGGCTTTTAGCTCAAGCGTATGTGTACCAGATGTTAGATTCACTTCTGCCGGGCTGATCCATCCTGCTTCGCACCACATTGATAGCTCTATGAGATTCTGTGTCAAATCAGAGGATGGTATATCACTCCATTCGTCATTATCCAATCTCCACATCAAAGGCGGTCTGATAGATTCAAAACCCAAACGTATCCAGAAACGATAAAAACCTTCCTGTTCGACATTGATGTTATAACTGAGTTCTATACCCGATCCTAATTTTCCCGCTTTAACCTCTTCTTCACTGAATGTTTGCAGTATCCATTTTCCGTTACTCAATACTTCTCCACGAGGGCCGCCAGATATATTAATGGGGAAGTTGGTTTTGTCAGGCGTCTCCGCCTCTTTCCAGATATAACTTATCTGTGCATTAGTAGTCATAACGAAACCCGATAGCATAAAAGCAGAAATCAAAAGACCTAAGAAAATAAAATGAACCTGTGACGACATTTCAACCCTCCCGCTATTTCAGTCTATCTCTTGACGATTATATGTCCAAGTCTTATTACTCCACGTTTAAGTATAGGCGTAAAGTATGATATGATCAAAAACGCAATGCTGATTTCGGCGGATATACCTTTGTTTAGAAAAAGCAACACGATTCCGATGGCAAGTAATATCAGTCCTATTGGACTGCAAAACGGGCATGATATGGGCATTTTATCCATGATTAACACCTCGCTTATTTTTTTGGAATGCAGAAGCGTTAGCTTTTAGCATATACGGAAGCTATCACCTCCGCACTCCATAATAGAAAACTGTTCAGTATTTGTAACACCTTATCATGCCATTGTAATTCCATTTACACAAGTTTGAAATTTTTAGCATCTGTAAAAGATGGTTCAAGAGAAATATTGGACATTCCAGAATATTGGTCGTACGTTTTTTCCATCTCCTCGATAGAGTCAAAGAAGCCGATAACATAAGCAGAAGAAAAAGTCTCACCCTCAAAGACTTTTTCTCGACCAAATTCCTCGATGAAACAGACGTAACCTCGTTGATGGCACCATGCCTCTGATACGTCCTTCGGGTTCAGCGTCATTCCTGCCAGCCATGCACCTGATCGGGTCTGATAGGCACGGATAATGCGCTTCGGCAGTGGATCACGACCTCGAACGTAGCGGAATTTTGCATCGGGTGGAAAGTTCTCAATAAACTCAGTGTTCGGGATTATTCCGTAGTAGCTTAGATAAATCTGTGAAAATGAGTCATCCTTATCGTGTTTTAAATGTCCAGGCATGTCTATACGAAGGGCAAGATTTTCAACGGTATTGACGGAAGTAATACGATCAGTGCTGAAGAAATATCGCTTATCTTCTGGAAAGACAAGTATCTGTTCCCACAATGACCCCGGCTTTCGGTTTCTGGTAGCGATAGTCCAATTAAACCATTGTCGAACAGCAATAAAACCTTCTGCTTTCGTTATCTCATAAGGCAATTTATGCGCCTGAGTGCATATCTGTGGAAGTTCAACGTAACGCTTTGGAATATTGCCATGATATAGATCACCCCAGTGGTAGGCATTGGGTTCATCGGGCTTATCTTCACCATCTTCTAAGAGAAAGTCAACTATATCTAACCCAAAACCCAAGTCCCTTGCATCAGTTTTTTTATCTAACAATGTTCCTGCGGAGACACCCGAAACGTAACCTTCAGTTTGAATCTGTGCCTGAAGCGCATCTGTTTCGATATGGATTATAGAACCTTCAACATTACACTTTATCATTCACTCACACCTCTTTTTTTTGACCATTTCAGCACATGCCAATATTGCTTTTTCCATGCTTCGATGGTTGGCGACCCCTTTCCGTGCTATATCTAATCCTGTACCATGATCTACTGATGTTCTCAGGACTGGCAGACCCAATGTTGCGGTTATTGTACCATAGAAGTCACGAGTCTTTGCCGCTATGTGTCCCTGATCATGGTAGAGAGAGATCACGCAGTCGTATTTGCCTTCAATAGCTTGATGAAAGACCGAATCAGCCCCAATTGGTCCCTTTACGTTGATCCCCATATTTTGTGCTTCAATAATCGCAGGGATAATATGATGTACTTCCTCATCTCCGAACAGACCGCCTTCACCGGCATGTGGATTTAAAGCCGCCACAGCCATTTTGTAGCTGTCGTATCCAAGTTCACACATTGAAATGTCAGCTTTGATTATCGTTTTTAGTATTACGTCCTTGTTCAGAGCATTTACTGCATCTTTGAGAGATAAATGCCTCGTGACGAAGAATATCTTTACGTTGTCCACTAGAAATATAGTCGTAACATCTTTAGAGTTTGTAAGATGTGCTAGTAATTCGGTGTGTTCAAGAAGCTGAGAACCGGCTAGAGCAAGCGATTCTTTTGTTATCGGGGCTGTGACTATACCATCAATTTGATGCGACAACGCAAGTCTTGCGGACTCCTCAATATATGCGATTGAAGCTTTGCCTGCGACTGGATCAACATAGCCAATCTTTATATCGGATGTCGTGATGTCTCCAATATTAATCAGATCAATGCAGTCTATGCAAAATTGTGATTGAGCAATGCTTTTTATTGGATGAATCTCAACGTTAATGACTATACTTTGGGCGCAGTCATGGAGTATGCTTTCATTACCTATCACAATAGGTCTTGATACTTCGTAAATTCTAGGATTTTTAAGCGATCTGAGTATGATCTCAGGACCAATACCTGCGGGGTCGCCCATAGTAATCGCTATTATGGGTCTGAATTTAACCTGTTCCATATTTGAAACTCGTCATCTGTTGATAATTTCACCAATGTCAATCAGATAAATCTGACGACCGTTTCCTTCGTGTGGTGAGTCAATGGTTAAGAAATTTCCATCAGAATTGAAACGTGGATGAAGGTCACAACGCCACTCGCCCTGATATTCAGGAGAGGTATAATAACTTCCAAGAGAGATTCTCTTACCAGTATTAACATTTATACATAATAGCAGATTTTTTCAATGGTTCCATCTAGTAGCTTTTACCCAATCCAGCAAAAGTTCTGAAAACTTTCACTAACAGTGTTATAAAGCCTCTCATCTGATGACCAAAATTCGCATTCTAGTATTTCAGCCACAGCTAGATAATACGCATCATAGGCAGTAGGAAGATTAAAACGGAAGGCTATATCATAAGCCCGAAGGGGAAGTTCAGGATGGTCAAAAAACTCGATATCCAAAGATGAAACCGCTTCCAGAGAACGCTTTGCATCTTCATAGGACATTATTCCTCGGACAACTTTTCGGCGTAATGCTGAAGTTACCTCATAACCAAGTAATGAAGGAGCTACCACGTGTGTATCTCTTTGCATCCATTTAGTCCAAAGATTCAATACTTTCTGACTCTGAGTTTCTGAGGTAACAAGGGAGATGATAATGCTGGCATCAACACAGACCAGTGATCTCTGCATCTCGTTCCTCCCTCATATCTCGAATTTCCTCAGCACAATTTGGCATCTCACCATATTTTTCCTTCAATTCTTTTTGAATTGCCTGAAGTTGTTTTATACTCTCCAGCCTTTGACGTCTTCGTATCTCACGTTTTGTGGCTTCGACGACAAACCCGGAGCGATCACCCGAGGGAACAAGCTGTTTGACCTTTTCCCAGGATTCTTTTGGGAAAACCAAAGTGACTCGTATTGTATTTGTCATACATACCTCCTGTAAATACTTACGATACATATATAATTTTAACACTATTATTTTGTTTTGTCAATTAGCTTTTCCTTTGTTTGTTTATTTTTTTATGGAGTATATTGTAACAGATGGCTTTTTTATTGCATACTAAATTAATACAGTCTCTACAGAATTTAAAACACTTGACATGATTATTTGTTAAATGTATAATAGACTCGCAATTCGTTAAAGTGTGTCAACTTAATTGCCTATAATGTAGATAAATCATCGGAGGGGCAATAAGCCAAAGAAAATATGGATATTTTATCAAATACAGAAACTGAAACATACATACCGACAGACCTGCAATTAGATGAAGAAACCACAGAAATGTGCATTAGAAATGGTTTGCTTCCTTATGTTGAGAAAGTTGATAATGAGATTTACAAAGTTTATAAAAATGTCATTATGATCAAACATAGAGTTTTAGATTATGGTGATATTCCTAAACAAGAAAGATTGCGTTTTGAGATTCACCTAACTGGAGACCCTGAGGAGATTCTAAAGGATGAAAAGAAACTACATGCTTTCTTGTTCAGTCAGATTCCAAAAGAAAAACAAGATTTTTTCTCTCTTACTTATAGAATACCATAAACAATGGATCCTATTGATTTTATTAAGACTGCAAATAGCTTAAAGAATTCTCGTGAGGAAGCCGACAGACGTAGTTCTATAAGTCGTGCTTATTATGCTGTTTTCAATTATATACGGTTTTATTTAGAGACCCAAGGTGTTAATGTACCAAGAAGTTCTGCACATGATAAGATTCAGAAGTATCTTAAAAACTCAGGATTACAAATAGCAGAAGATATTGGAAAAAGAGTAGGTGAATTGGAAGATGATAGAGTAGAAGCAGATTATCATCTGAATCTTGATGGACCCAATTCAAATCATTGTAATTTAACCGTTTTGAAAGCACAACAAGTCATTAAAGATTTTGATTCCTGCAAGGGAACTGCACTCATAAATGGAATAAGACAATACCAGAGAATTGTTAGGGACATTATCTAAATTATTAGAAAATGCCCCTGGATGTTGTCTACTTTGGATAATTATTCAACTAGACGATAAGCGAAAAGTCCCACCTTTGTTGAAAACTTTAACTTCCCGCTATCAATAGAAAACTCAACATCCTCCTGCTTCTCAAGGTTCTCATTCAATGCTTCGATACGGCTGATCTTTACAGGAAGTTTAAGACCATTCAAATCAAGCACTACCTCGAAGGGATTGCTTTCTGGTAATGGGATCAGCATTTTTTGATCTTTGAGCAGTCGGAACGCACCATTTGTCTCAATTAAGCCAAAATTGATGACCTTGTTTGAGACATTAAGACGTTCGATAAATTCAGCAGGTATTGCTGAAACCATTACGGGCTTGTATTGTATCGTCAAAGAGCCGTCATCCGACTTTCCAAAGACTATCGAACCGCCAACGCTTCTGCCCGTCGAATCTCGCCGACCGGGTAGTATTAACCTTTCCCCTCCATTTTCAGGTTGGTAGATACCGTATCGTATCCTATATTCACCTAAAGGCAGATTCTCAGGAAGTTCCGCTTCTGTACGGATTTCGTAAACACCAGCCTTTCCCCACTGCTCCGGTCCAATTGGGAAATTAGCCTGAAACGCTATATGTTCTCCATCAGGTGCGACTTCCGAGTTGGTGAAATGGATAAAAGTATTACCCGATTCGTTTATGGGTGATTGCACAGACCATTTGCTCAACAAAGCAAAACGCCTTCCTCCAAGCGGTTCAACACTTGTGATCTCTACTTGCAAAGGTAGGCTGTCGGAGCGTTCCGGTGGTCTTGCGTCTACGAATATGCTGTTCGGGCTTTCTGCATAAGCTGTTATTATGTCATCTTGCTTTGTAACCATAGCATTATATTCGCCTGATTTTGCAACGAAACCATAAGATGGAAGTACCTGACCGTTTATATCCCATTCAGATTTTCCTCTATTAGCGATCACTTTTCCGCCATTTGAAAACTCTACGATTTGACGATGGATGTCGTCCTCTGCAAAAGTGTGTTTTTCCATATCCTGCTTTGCCAATTCGGCGCATACATCATGCAGTAGCCAGTAGGTCATAACTGCATTGCGATTGAAGGGCCCGTCACACATAGGACTGCGACCGCCAAGAACGGTTATGCTGAGATAGTCGTCACTTCCGTAACCGTGCATCTCCCTTGAACCATTGCCTGAGTAGCGTGAACCGAGTCCGCCTGCAAGAAGGACGAACTTCCCATGTGTAACCATGTCATGCCAGGGGATGCGCTCTCCATCTTCAGCCGGTACGTTCCATGCCCACGAACGGCTTTCAGGCGTCCAACCGAGGTGATCTGCTTCGGCAGAATCCAGATGGCCAATTAGAGCATCGTGTCCTGCTTCGCTGATGGTTGGTGCGCCGTCAAATATCTCACGAACACGATCAAAGGCTTCCCCCCATGCCTGAATAGTATCCGTCTTTGGGTAAAATTGCCCATTCTCGTCATAATAGTCCATTGGTGTAATTGCGCTGAATACGTCTATGAAATATCCTGTCGGTGCGAAACCGTCACGTATAAGCTGAAGGTTGTCCTCCATCCATGGAAAGAAAGCATGAGGGAGCCAGCGATAGCTCTGCGCCTTTCGACCTTCGTTGTACCATGCCCTTTGAGGTGTGCCATCCCCGTTAAAAATGATATGCTGATACGAGAATCCCGTCGCATCAGGATAGAAGTCAATGTAGTTGTCATGGGGAGCGAACAGGATACCATTCTTCTTGCAGGCATCTACCATCTTCAAGAAATCATCCCAGTTACCCGCTGGTGGATATATATCCGGCAGGCGATAGTCGTATCCCCATCTTTGCCAGACATGCTCTACAAAAATGCTGTCCGTAAGCCCATAGCGTGCCGCACGTTCCAATCCTTCGGTGTTTCTGGTATAATTTCCACTCCATTGGTCAAGGCACATCTTTCCCAATAGCTTAGGAACACCCGGTGACATCTGCGGTTTCACTATCTCACGGTACTTTCTAGCCCCATCAAACGCACCTTCTGTGGAGAGAACAAATGTAAATGTTACGTCATGATGTGCGTCCAGAGTAGCAATGCCTCTTTCGGGGTCAACTCTAACAGCATCAGGCGGAATGTCTGTCGCCTGAACGAGACTTATGCCATTTGCAAAATCGAATCCTGCAAAGGACGTAGATAAGGTGAACCCATCATAACCAAGACGGAGTTTTCCCGGTTCCTGCAAGACGTTCCCATGACCGCCGTATAATCTGTGGACTTTCTGATCAATTGAGCCAAGTGAGACGTGAGTGATATTCGGTTTCCCTTGAAAGTCTTTTTGTATCCCTTCCAGTGCAAATTGAAAACGCAGGCTTCCACCTTCGTTCCATGCCCTGATGGCAATTTCATAATTGTTGTCTCCATCTTTAATGGGTAATTTGTAAACATCGTTATCCAGTCGCCATTCACCGTATGAGAACCCGCTTCGCCAGTTTCCAACCTGACGCTCATCTATGTCAACGTTAAAGCCATCAATCGTCAAATCGCCTTTCGGAGTTGCAAACGTCAGAACTGAGTCAATTATTCCAAACTGCCCCGGCACAAGAGATGCACTGATATTATCAGCCAAACTCCATGAATACTCAACTGATTCCCCTTTTAATGCCTTTTGGGCAGATTCCTTGCCCTGATTTATACGTTGCTGATGTTCTTGATCAGATTCTAATGTAAATGGCTCAATGCCTGCAATGATGATCGGATCAGCCCAGTAAGACTGGTCGCAGGTGGTGTCGTGTTTCGGTCCCGGGCTTGTCAGCAAGCGGAGATATACCTTCTGTCCTGCGAATTCGCTCAAGTCAACTCTCGCTTCCTCCCAGCGTTTTGCATCGGAAAATCTGTCGAACAGCAACTTGAATTCACCTGACTCAGTAGGTGCAGCGTATACCTGAAACTGCACACCGTCGCTTGGTGGTTCTTTATCCGGAACGTTATCACGTATGGCAGTGGCAAAATCAAGGAATAAAGGTTTTGCGTCTGGCAATTGGATCATGTAATCTGACCAGACAACACCCCATCCCTCCCGCCTTCAAGGGCGGACAGGTGAAATATAGCTTAGACATTACAAGCAACCTTCTTTCTCATGTTAGGAAAAATATAACCATAAGCATGATGAGAATATAGTTGCTTTTGCCAGTTTGGTGCATCCCAAT